>UOFI01000116.1_pt1 | contig 45247 bp, 43 predicted proteins | sample 1988361 | NCBI WGS metagenome assembly UOFI01 (sample SAMEA4712194, study PRJEB27164) | hydrothermal vent metagenome | biome: marine basaltic hydrothermal vent biome; feature: marine hydrothermal vent; material: mineral | place: Pacific Ocean | collected 2011-06-14/2011-07-23 | depth 1689 m
TTCGAATAAAGCTCGCCGGTGAGCTATCTATCCGGCAGATTAAGGCCAGCACGAAATGTACTGGTCAAGTCAAACCGGACACTTTTTTAGAGAATTTTCATAGTTAATTGGTGACTGATCACCATTCGTAGTATGCAGCCTCTCAAGGTTGTAATACCTCGTATGCAACGTGCTGTGTGACTTTTAAGTTCAGCTTTTTCATTAAGTTGCGTACTTTGTAACGACCTATTTGAAAGCCTTCTTCACGTAATTTCTTCACCATTTCACGAGAGCCTAAGCTATCACGACTGCGTTTAAATAATGCCTTCATTCGGCGATGGAGATGCAACACATCAGCGCTCATCAGCTTACCTGGTCGCTTAAGCCAATCATAATAAGCTGATGGACTGACTTGCATCACCCTGCATAAAATGACAATGGGGTAATACACCGATTCATCTCTGATAAAAACAAATTTTACTTCATTTCTTTCGCGAAGAAGGCACTGGCCTTTTTATCGGTTTTTGCTCCTGCAAAACCGTGTTACCGTACTTCCTGTACATATAAAATCTCTTTCTCCATGCGCAGGTTCTTATTTTCTTTGCGCAATTGCTTTAGTTCTTCACGCTCATCAACAGACAATGATTTACCCTCAAGCTGAGATTCAATCTGCTCCTTCCAGTATACCCAGTGATTTTGCAGCCTCTGGCACTGAATAACCCTGTTCTCGAACCAGGGCTACCGCTTCTTCTTTATATTCTTTAGAATATTGTTTGTATGTTCGTTTCTGCCCCATTCTGACACCTTAATAATTGATTGTTATTATCTCTTATTAAAGTGTCCGGTGCTATTAGACCATTACAGAAAACGAACCAATCGTTATATTAAAAACGGGTGAGGAAAGAGTCGCTTCTAATGCTTTTATAATTTTTTCACATCGACTACGCAGCTTATTGAGGTTGTGACTTTTATTATCTTCAATCTGCTTTAGTGTCGGCATATGAAGATAAGAACCTAACGCATCATAATGACCTTTAATGGATTTAAAATTAAAAACATTTTCAGTTCCTAAAAATGTCGTTTCCTCCGCTGCTACGCCTGGTGTTTTCTCAATGCCTATTCCAATACCTGAATTTTTATCAGTATCAGTATCAATAACTAGCAAAAGTTGCATTAACTTCCTTGGCTGCCATGTCTTATATTCATCGGGTGGTATCTCAGCAGCGTAAGCCTGTGCACGATCGTATGTTATAGCTTCTATTGCCATATGCAGATCGAGTGCAGCATATTGCAATCGGCTATCATCTTGAGTAGTTAACTCATGTTTAGCTTTTGATAACGAGCCTCTTGCTTTTTCCCGGAAATTTATTTTCAATGCCAATCCATATAATTGAAACAAGTAATACTATTTAGGGGGTAATCGTTTTCGCCCACAAGCAAGCCTAAATCCTTCAGGTATCGGCTTAAATTTATCTTTAACCTGAGGCCAGCGTTTTGCTCTGCTATGAAATGCCCTTAAAGAACTAACAGCAAGGGTGGCAGCAACAACAAAGTCATAGGCCACTAGTTTTCTAATTTATAGAGCGCTTTGCACGAAGCACTTTTCATCACCCCGAATGCTTCTACTGGGAATGACAAGTTTTTTAAACTTTTTTCGTTTCGAGCAAAGATCACTTATAAACAATTTTATTTATGATCTAATTGTGGGAAATTCGCCATAATTAACATCACCAACCTGAACGATCCGGGATTTCCGGATCGTTCATCAAAATTGCTTTTCCATATCCATCCGAGTATGCAATACACGAATGATTAAAAATTCTTTTTTTGTTTCCCGAAAAAATACAACATGTTTTTTTACGCTGTAAGAATACAATTCCGATGCTATCTCATCTCGCTTTTTGCCAATATTGCCGGAGCGACTTAAGCTCTTGAATGATTGCTTGATCAAATTGAGATAACTCTCTTTTTGTTTAACGCCCCACTCACTGGCCGTGTATTCTGCAATGGCCTGCAAATCTCGTGTGGCAGGGTCTGCAATCCGTATCGGTTTAAAGCTTGGCAAAAAACTGATCCAAATCTTCTTCAGAATTAAATGCGTGTGATTGATTAAGCTCTATCGCTTTATCTCCCTCTGCAATAGCAACACGTAATTGCTCTAACTTAAAGGCATGCTCCTCTTCAATGCGCTTAAACAATCGAATGGCTTCGCGCACCACCTCACTGGCATTATTGTAATCACCAGAATCTGCACGTTCACGCACAAAGAGCTCTAATTGGGGTGTTAAACTAAAATTCATACATCACCTCGCCGTGCTTTTAACTAACTATATAACGTAAAGTGTAGACGCCTGCTCCTTTAATGTCAATCATTGCTATCAATGATTGACATTCGCTTTCGAGTTATTTGGTGGGTTGATGAATGTTTAGAATGTTGGGGTTCGTACCTCACCCCAACCTACGTTAATTCGCCTTTAAAGGCGCGTTGTAACAAGCTGTTAAATAAAGCTTCGGATTTTTCTAAATTGGTTTGGGCTTGTTGTTTTTGTTTTTCGATGGTTTCTATTCGTTCGGAAAACTGATTTTGTAGTGCTATTGGCAGGTTTAGTACCAATCGTGTCAGAGCAGAATTATTTCTGAGTATGATGTAGTGGTTCTTGAAGATAAGCCTGCATTTAGTCTCGGATATGCACTCAAGACAAACCCGTTGCCTTTAGTATCGAACTGATCAGCATCACCCAGGCAACAATAACAACAGGGCCAAGCAGACCAATTAAAAGCCCGCCCGCTCGAAAATCGCGCGTCTGAATTTCACCCGTGCTATAGGCCACCGCATTGGGTGGAGTCGAAACCGGTAGCAACAGGGCGCATGAAGCACTGAGACCGAGGATCAGGCACATTTCCAGTTCCCGTCCGGACAGCAAGGTCACGGAAACAGGCAGAATCAGAGATATCGTCGCCGTGTTGCTCATGAAATTTGATAGTGTGACCGTGATCAGGGCCAGTGCCCCGAATACGAGAAAATCCAGGTCCAATACAGTCAAAAATTCCAGCCACGAAGCCAGCCTGACCGCCAGGCCGGTATCCACCACGGCAGCACCCAGGGAAAGTCCACCTGCAACCAGCATTAATGTATCCCAGGGCAAGCGGCGAACATCTTCCGCGCTGACGTGATCAAGCAAATTGGTACACCCAGTTAAGCAACTTTTTTCAAATCATCTAATTCATTTTCATACTGGTTAGGACTTTTATAATCCAAATAAGAATGAAGTCGCTGGCTGTTATAAAACATGGAAATATATTCCAATATATCCTGCTGTGCTTCATGGCGTGTTTGGTAGTTACGCCACTGCACTCGCTCCTGCTTCAGGCTACCAAAAAAGCTTTCGGCAACGGCATTATCCCAGCAATTACCTTTGCGACTTATGCTGCCTTTAAAGCCATTTACGTCACGTAGCGGCCAAAATTCCCGGCTCGCATACTGTACGCCTCGGTCTGAATGATGGATTAACCTAAATTAATCTGTTGGACGCCATAAAGTGATGCTTTGGTATGGTCAGGTGTGCTCCCAGGGGTGCAAATTATGGCGCAGCGCCATCACCGGACGAGTGACTTGCACTGAGTGAGAATAACTAACATTCTCAAAGGCTTAGAGTGTATTTGTGCGATCAACTGATTAATTTAGGATGATACAGCCCTGAAACTACCCGCCGTTTTTTTGAAATGGGTTTGAGCATTACTGAGCATAGAGATCTGGCAGTGCTTAAAAGATATACTCACTTACAAGCTGAAAAGTATAAATCTCAAAATATAATCGCGAAATTCATCGGCACTGTTACCATGCAGGGCATTGGCGATATTACAGAGAAACAGTGACTTATTTCATAATCATTGTTTAGAGCACACTTAAATTCACCCTCCCGTGACCGGGGCTCACTACGGGCCAAAAATCCTCTCCCGTCATGCTCACCAAACTCACCATTAAAAATGGTCCAACCCCCTATATCAATAGAATCGGCTCCGTGACACTTCATAAAGCTTCACTTTGCTATTTGCATCTGTCACCTTAATGCCACGCATGACCGGGGCGTTGCCATGACAGAATTTCTCCATATCCTTATCTTCTATTAAAATAGCTTTGCCCTTATAGACACTGACTTTTACAGACAGCCGATCGCCACACTTGCCTGCAAAGCTTGGATTAAATATTTTAGGCTTTACAACCAGGGTATACTCCGCTCTGGCCAGCTTGCATTTTAGCTTCAGCTGTTTTTTTTCAGATACCAGCTTGTACTTTCCCCGCTCTTCAATTTTGACGAGATCCCAGGGGTTATATAAGCCTTTGCTTTTATTAAAATTAAAATTTTTACCGATCACCCCCCATTTCACTTCATTTTTAAGCTTCATTTCGTTTTTGGCTTTATCACAGGTGAATGTAATAATAGGCCATGCTCGCTCTGACTGGGCAAAAACGGGCAGAATACCACTCAAACACAACACGAAAATTATTTTCTGTAGCTGTAAGATCGCTAATTTCATAGTACTATCTATGGTTTATCGAAGAATAGAAACTGCTTTATACGTTCAAGAGGTCTATGCATTAAAAAAATGCACTCTTTTTATCAATTAGTTATAAGGCTCCTGCCCTATTTATAGTTTAAATAATGGCATAAGGCTACAAAATTATATGACATGTTAAACTTTAATTTACTCCTTCAGGTTATTTTTTCAAGCCTTAAATAACTCTTTTTCAAATTTCAGTATATTTTTTATGAATCACCATTCAATTAATGATCAAATTAAACACCTTCAGCAGTCCATCAAGCTCTGCATGCTTAGAGATCAGCATCTATGTTCACGTAAACTCAATACCATTCACAGTCGCCTGAAAAAACAGCAGGCTGTTGATCAATCACTGAATGAGCTTAAAAAAACACTGGAATCTTCAGTCCAGCGCTGCCATTTACGAGAAAGCAACCGGCCAGACATAAGTTATCCTGAAGATTTGCCGGTTAGCCAGAAACGTGACGATATTATTAAGGCCATTGAAAATAACCAGATCATAGTTATTTGCGGTGAAACCGGCTCGGGCAAAACGACTCAGCTTCCGAAAATGTGCCTACAAGCGGGTCTGGGCATACGCGGCATGATAGGCCATACTCAGCCACGAAGGATAGCTGCACGCTCTGTTGCTGCCCGCATAGCCGATGAACTAAATACCGAACCCGGACAGGTGGTGGGGTTTAAAATTCGCTTTAACGACACTCTGGGAGATAATGCATTAATCAAGCTTATGACCGACGGGGTTTTGTTATCAGAAATACACCATGACCCCTATCTCAATAATTATGACTGTATCATTATTGATGAGGCCCATGAGCGCAGTCTGAATATCGATTTTCTGCTGGGTTATTTAAAGCGCCTGACAACCCGGCGGCATGATTTAAAAATTATTATTACATCTGCGACCATTGATCCCCAACGCTTTTCAACTCATTTTAATGATGCACCCATTATTGAAGTTTCCGGTCGAACATTCCCCGTAGAGGTTGAATACAGAGGCACTGAAACAGATGAAAAGCAGAATATTAATTTACAAAGTGCCATTGCTGATTGTGTCGATGAAATTTCACGATTAAACCGGCAGCAAACAACTGGAGATATTCTGGTTTTTTTAAGCGGTGAGCGTGACATTCGGGAAACCGCAGATTTTTTAAACAAACAAAATTTACGCAATACAGAAATTTTGCCACTGCTGGCTCGTTTGTCTGCCAGTGAGCAAAATCGCATTTTCAGCCGTTCCTCTAAACAACGCATTATTTTATCAACCAATGTTGCTGAAACCTCTCTCACGGTACCGGGTATAAAATATGTAATTGATACCGGCCTTGCACGAATTTCACGCTACTCATGGCGCAGCAAAATTCAACGCCTGCCCATAGAGCGAATTTCTCAGGCCTCTGCTAACCAGCGAAAGGGCCGTTGTGGCCGCGTGGGTGCAGGCATATGCTATCGACTGTATTCTGAAGAAGACTTTCTGCTACGTGATGAATTTACTCAGCCTGAAATACAGCGCACTAACCTGGCTGCGGTTATTCTGCAACTGGAGCATATGCAGCTGGGCCATGTCGATGACTTCCCGTTTGTTGAGCCACCGGATAGCCGACTCATTAACGATGGTTATAAACTGTTACACGAGCTGGGGGCTATTGATAATTCAAATAAAATCACGACTATTGGTAAGCAACTGGCACGATTACCCATTGATCCCAAACTCGGACGAGTTTTAATTGAAGCCAATAATGAAGGCTGTTTAGCTGAATGCCTTATTATTGTTTCAGCCCTGGCCGTTCAGGACCCGCGGGAAAGACCCATCGATAAACAGCAGGCTGCAGATGAAGCACATCGGCCTTTTATTGATAAACGCTCGGATTTTATTAGCTGGCTTAATATATGGAATAAATATCACACTGAAAAACAACAACTGTCTTCAAATAAATTACGCAAATGGTGTAAATCTCATTTTATTTCATGGATGCGAATGCGTGAGTGGATTGATACTCAGCGACAGATTTATAAAATGCTTAATCAACTGAAATTTAAGTTCAACTCAACTGAAGCGAATTATTCACAAATTCATCGTGCCTTATTAACCGGTTTTTTTAGTCAGATTGGGTTTAAAGATGAAGGCCATGAATATCAGGGTTGCAGACAGCGAAAATTCCATATATTTCCCGGCTCAGGACTTTTTAATAAAGGCCCCAAGTGGGTATTAACATCTGAAATAGTTGAAACCCAGAAGGTGTATGCCCGTCACCTGGCAAAAATCGAACCGCAATGGATTCTGGACAAAGCCAGGCACTTATTAAAACACAGCTATGATCAAACCCACTGGGGAAAAAAATCGTCTCAGGTTTCTGCCATACAAAAATCAACCCTGTTCGGCTTACTGGTTGACCCGGGTAGCAAAGTTAACTATGGCCCCATCAATCCTCAAGAGTCACGAGAGATTTTTATTCGCCACGCACTGGTACAGGGTGATTTTAATTGTCGTCATGATTTTTTTCTGCACAACCGAAAACTCATTGAGGGTATAGAAAACCTTGAGGCCCGTTCTCGCCGCCAGGATATTCTGGTTGATGAAGAAGATGTTTATGCATTTTACGATCAGAAACTTCCCGATAATATTTACAGCGGACCTCAGCTTAATAAATGGCTGAAATCACATGCTTCATCAAATCTATTTTTAAGCGTTGAAGATTTAATGAAAAAAAATGCAGATCATGTGTCAGATGATTTATTTCCACAAATGCTTAATATTAGCGCAATACAGTTCCCGCTGGAATATCATTTCGATCCCGGACACCATTGTGATGGCATAACGCTTGTCACACCGGTTGCCGGCCTCGCAAGCTTAAATGCTGAAAGTTGTGACTGGCTGGTGCCCGGCATGCTACACGAAAAGGTCACCGAGTTGATTCGATCATTACCAAAACAGCTCAGAAAAAACTTTGTGCCTGCACCTGATTTTTCACAGGCCTGTATTGATTCTCTAACACCTTACCAGGCCCCCCTTATAACCTCTATTTCTAACCATCTGAAAAAAATAACGGGGGTTGATATACCTTATGACGCCTGGAGAGAAAGCAATATTGCCTCTCATCTATTTTTTAACTTCCGAGTGATCTCAAATGATGGCAAGCTTTTAAAGCAGAGCCGTGATCTTGCCGCTCTACAATCTGAATTTTCTGATTTTATTGATGCCGCCAACACTCAGCAAAGAGCCCATGCGATTGAAGTAGAAGATATAGATTTTACTATTCTGGATAATTTACCCGATTATATTGAAATCGATAATCATGGTATTCTCATTAAAGCTTACCCGGCCCTGATTTGTGAGGGTAAAAAAGTTAACCTACGCGTTATAAACTCAGAATCTGAAGCAAGAAAGTTACACTGGGACGGCGTACGCCAGTTATTTATAAATGCCATGAGCCAGCCAATACGTCACCTGAAGTCGGCAATGCCGGATATACAGACACTGTGTATGAAGTTTTCTGGAATTGGCAGCTGCGATCTACTAAAAACACACATTATCTATCGCCTTGTTGACCGATTGTTTACTCAGCACAGACCGAACTCTTCTGCTGACTTTCAGCGTATTCTCGATGAAAACAGGGGGCACCTTGGCGAGGAACTCACGCCATTAATGAAAAACATAAAGGCTATTTTAAATTCATACCACAGTTTACAGAAACGGCTTAAAACCCCCTCTTTGCACTGGTTGGATGCTATGTCTGACATACAGGATCAGCTTAATCATTTATTGCACAAAAATTTTATTCTTAATACCCCCGAGGATATTCTGGGTAATTATCCACGCTATCTTAAAGCCATAGAAAAACGCCTTGATAAGATACAGTCTAACCCGCAACGTGATCGCAAGCTCAGGCTCGAAATTTCATCGCTCTGGACTGAATATAAAAAACGAGCCGAGCTATTAGTAAAACAGAATCGGCGCTCTACCCAGCTGGAAGAATACCGCTGGTTACTGGAAGAATACCGGATTTCTTTGTTTGCACAGGAAATTAAAACCCGTGTACCTGTCTCTGCAAAGCGCCTGAAGAAATGCTGGAATGATATATCTGATGCATAAACACATGATATTAGCCCGACTACACCCGGGGTTTTTGAGCGGCCCCACGAATCTGAATTAATCAGTTAACCGCATAAATACACGCTAAGTATTTGAGAATGTCAGTTATTCTCTCTTAGCGCAAGTCACCCGTTCGGTGATCCTGGAAAAATCAGTTGGACGCAAAAAAGATGTGTAAGCAATTGATTGGGATGGCATAATGAAAAAAGTCTGTTCACCTTATGGGTGATGAGCGTTTTTTTCATATCGCCAGGCAGATCAAGGGCTTGCGCAGACTTTTGCGATTCAACTGAATTTTCCAGGGTTATGGCGTCCAACGGATTAATTTAGGATAAAATATTCGAGTTAGTCATGTTTTTACGCTTTTTATGTCTATTATTAATAACAGGCCGAATCATATGATAGCCCCTTCTCCAGTATAATCAGAACAGGTTAAACTGTGTTGGTGTTGTGCTCTTTTTTATTAGCGCCCTGTATAAATGCGATTATATGTTCAAACAACTCATTTTTTCTATGTGATTTATCTCAATATTCGATAACTCTAATATGCTATGATTTACTTTTTTACATATATCAATAAAAGTTTAATTATGTGTACTTTAATTATTCACCTAACTCGAAATGCCATTTTCAGGATATTATTTCTGCTTCTGGCTGTCTCGTCTTTTATTCCGACAGCCACAGCCGCGCGCGCCTCAGCTACTGACAGAGGCGAAGCGCTCTATCTTGATAACTGCGCTATTTGTCATGGCAGTGAAGGCAAGGGTGGCATGGGCATCCCCCTTGCACTGGATAGCTTTCTTAACTCGGCTTCTGATGACTACCTCAGGCAAAGTATCCGCCTGGGCCGTCCCGGACGCATTATGCCTTCTTTTTACTGGATGTCTGACTCTGAGATAAATGACATCATCCGGTTTATTGCCAGCTGGAGAAGTAAACCGGCTCCAGAATGGAAAACAACCGCGATAAAAGGTGACATCAACAAAGGTAAAAGCCTGTTTAGTAAACATTGTATAGCGTGCCATGGTAAGGACGGGGGCGGAGGAAAAGGCCCGGGGCTTAGCTTCTCCAGACCCAAAGACCTGCCTATAACCGCAGCAGCTCTGAATAACCAGGGATTTTTAAATTCTGTAACGGATGAAATGCTGCATTATATAATTAAGCATGGTCGCCACGACACACCTATGCCGGCAGCCACCGTCTTTACTTTAAATGACAGGAATATTAATGATATTGTCAGCTATATCAGAAGCTTTCAACAACCCATTATTCACAGCAAACCCATATACCATGATGAGCCCGCCAGCCTGATTGTTGAGTCGCCTTACTCTTTTGATGAAACAGTGAATAACGTTAAACGCGCCATTGTTGGTTCTAATTTTGTACATATCCGCGATCAACCGCTTAATTTCGGCTTTAATACAAAATCCACAAAGGGAGCCAAACAAACGATTGTTTATTTCTGTAATTTTAACATTCTTTATGAGTCACTTAAAATTGACCCTCGAGTGGGCATGTTTCTTCCCTGTCGAATTACGGTGACTGAAACAAATGGTAAAGTACAAATGATGAGCATTAACCCCAAGCACTTAAGCCAGCTATTTAATAACAATGAACTGAATGAATCATGCGATCAGATGTATGAAGTCTACACCGGTATTATGGAGGACGCTTCACTGTGAAATTTCTAGGCCTTATTTTTTTATATTTAATTATTATCACTAAATCCCATGCTGTGGTAACCGGCGAAATGCTTATGGTACGGTCCACAGAAGCCTTCCCGGAAGCAATGGCTATGCTGCAGGAAGCCATCAGTAAGCAGGGATACACGCTGAGCCGCATTCAGCGTGTCGATGTGGGGCTTAATGCCAAGGGCTATAAAACCGACAAATACCGCGTGGTATTTTTCGGCAAAGGCCAGGAGATACAGGCGCTTTCCATTCGTTACCCACAGCTAATACCTTACTTACCCCTGAAAATTGCGATTTTTGCTGAAGGTGACAATACTATTCTGATCAGCGCAAATCCCACCGTTTTGCATGACATGTTCCAGTTAGCCGAACTGAAGCCAACACTTAACTTATGGCTAAAAGATATTACGGCGATACTAAAGACCGTGCAAAGTCAGAATTGACAGCTATCATCTAATACAGCGTGTTAAATAAACAGACCATTGTACTAGAATTATGTCATCCGAGAATCGAAAGCACTTACGCATCGGGCTTGTTGTAGAAATAGAGCTCAATACCCCCGAACTGGGCCTTATTAGTGTCAGCACCCGTAATATTAGTGATGGCGGGCTTTATCTGATACTGGATGACATAGAGCTACCCCCGGTGGGTACAGAAGTTAAAGTTCGCCTTAAAAACCAGCTCGGTGATGGCGAAGAGCCCCCTCTCAATCGCGCCAGAGTTGTCAGACATGAAACGGACGGTATTGGCCTGGTTTTTCTGGAATAACCCAGCATAGCGCCTATAATTATAGTACGCACCTTTTAAAACACCAAACACCCGGTGCAACTCAAAGCCAGTAAATAAATCAACCTGAATCTCTGCTGTTATATATACCTGCTCCAGCGCAAAAAATTTAACTGTCCATGAAATATTGCTGCTGAATTCATATATACAGCTTATGTTATATTCAGACCAGGAGCCCGTCATTATGTCAGCACAATACAAGATGACCGAACCCTTACAGCAACAGGTCAAGAATTGCGGCAAAGAATTATCCGATGCTATTCCAGACACAGCCACTCATCGGGCTCAGCCACATAAATGGCTCGACACACTCATTGGGCAGACCATGTCTGATGCAGAATTCCGTATACAGGCATTACGCTTTATTGATGTTTTACCCAGTCTCAACGATGATAACGAACTGACTGAACACCTCCAGGAATACTTCTCTGAACTTAATTTACCTTCGATTGCAAAGTGGGGACTTAAACAAACAAATAAAGCCTGGAATCCGAGCATTGCAGCGCCTACTGTTCGCTACACATTGCGCGGTCTGTCTAGAAAGTTTATGGGGGGCAGCCAACTGCACCATGCACTCACCACTATTAGCCGGTTACGTCACCAGGGTATGAATTTTACACTTGACCTGCTAGGTGAAGCGACTATTTCTGAACATGAGTGCGACGATTATCAACAACATTATTTACACTTAATGCAAAATCTGTGCGAGCCACTCAACAATTGGCAAGACAGACCATTGCTGGATACCAGCAACCAACAGACCTCACCACGCCTCAATCTGTCCATTAAACTTTCATCTCTCTATTCACAGATTAAAGCCTGTGCGCCCGAACAGAGCATTCAACAGATTTGCAAAAAATTACGGCCGGTACTGCGAACAGCCATTAAAAAAAACTGCTTCATCACCATCGATATGGAGCAGTACGATTTTAAGCATATTGTGCTTGGTTGTTTCAGGAAAATTATTATGGAAGATGAATTTGTCAGCTGGCCACACATCGGCCTTGCGATGCAGGCATATTTGAAAGATACACAGGATGACATTAAATCATTATTAAAGTTACTTAAACAACGTAAAACACCGGTGACCATTCGACTGGTTCGAGGTGCATACTGGGATTATGAAACGGTTATTGCCCGACAGAACAACTGGCCATCGCCTGTCTGGGAGCATAAAAACGACACCGACTATAATTACGAAGCTTGTCTGCAACTTTTATTAACCTCTATGCCTCTTGTACACACGGCTATCGCCACTCATAACCCCCGAAGCATCGCCTATGCCATGGCATTAGTCAGACAATATAATATTCAATCCGATCAGTTTGAATTTCAAATGCTCTACGGCATGTCTGATTCACTAAAAACAGCATTGGTTAAACTCAACTACCGTTTAAGAGTTTACGTTCCATTTGGCGAAACACTTCCCGGCATGGCATACCTTGTTCGCCGGTTACTTGAAAATTCCAGCGGCCAGAATATGCTGGAATCAGGGCTTACAAACAAGACTGCGTCTCTTAAAGACTATAACTTCTATGCGCCATCACCTTCTGATGAAAACATATTATTTAAGCCGGTATCTACTGCTGTTTTTACAAACACGCCACTGTTGCGTTTCACCTGCCACCAGCAACGCGATTCTTTCTCAGCCACCCTTAATAAGGTAAAGGAACTGTTTGGGCAGAATTATCCACTTTATATTAACGGCAGAGAAATTTTTAGTGACAGCATCATACAGTCGTTTAACCCATCCGTTACAACTGAATTAATTGGTCAAGTGTCATCTGCCACGCAGAAACACGCAGATCTTGCGCTTGCATCTGCCAACAAAAGTTTTGAACAATGGAGCCTTACCCCTGCAAAAATACGTGCCGATTATTTGCGACGAGTTGCCACTCTGTTAGAAAAAAATCGCATGGAATTTTCAGCATGGTTAATTTATGAGGCAGGAAAAAACTGGACAGAAGCCGATGCTGATGTTTGTGAAGCCATTGATTTTTTGAATTACTATGCTCAACAGGCAGAACGTATTGCTAATGGCACAACGACAAGTATCAGCGGAGAAATCAACCAGACAAGCTATAAACCACGGGGTGTCAGTCTTGTTATATCACCCTGGAATTTCCCCTTAGCCATTTTGTGCGGGATGCTAAGTGCATCAATCGTTAGCGGTAACACCTGCATTGTTAAACCCTCCAGCCTGACACCTGTTATCGCTGCAAAATTTATTCAACTCTGGAAAGACGTTGAGCTACCTGATGGAGTCATTAATTTTTTACCCGGTTCTGGTCAGACTATCGGTCACTACCTGGCTACAAAACCCGACATACATATCATTGCATTCACCGGGTCATTAGAAACAGGCTGCGAACTTTTAAAAACAGGCGCTATTATTCAACCAGGCCAACGTCACATCAAAAAAGTAATTGCTGAAATGGGCGGGAAAAACGCCATTATTATCGACAGTGATGCCGACCTTGATGATGCCATTTCAGGCAGCCTGTTTTCTGCATTTTCATTTCAGGGGCAAAAATGCAGCGCAGCTTCCCGAATTATTGTGGTTGCCAGTATTTATGACCGATTTATCCACCGACTACTATATGCGGCAAAAAGCCTGACCTGTGAAAACCCTGAATTTGCACATAGCTTTATTGGCCCGGTTATTAACAAAGAAGCGTTTTCACGTATTATACAGTCTATTTCAGATGCAAAAAAACTCTATAATTTTGATTATTATGATGCTAACGAAAACTCTAACGAAAACGCCCACGAAAAAAACATTATTAAACCCTGTATATTTTTTAATGTAGATCCGCTATCGCCCCTTGCACAGGAGGAAATTTTTGCTCCGCTATTAGCCGTTATAAAAGCGGACAGTTATAATCACGCAATTGAGCTTGCCAATAATACCCGTTATGCACTTACCGGTGGCGTATACTCCAGGCAGCCCTCGCACCTACAATATGCCCGACAACACTTTAATGTAGGCAACCTGTATCTGAATCGCTCAATTACCGGTGCTCAAGTGGCGCGCCAGCCCTTCGGCGGGTTCTGTATGAGCGGCGTAGGAAATAAGGCCGGTGGTGAAGAATATTTGCTGCAATTTATGCACGCATATTGCGTGACAGAAAACACCTTACGCCGGGGGTTTGCGCCGGAAATCACCTAATACGGACGATCTTTAAGACCGGCTCACTTAATTCCGGCTTATCACTAAAGCCCGAAACTAATAGCACACGCTCCCCAACACTCCCCAGGCCACACATGACAGAAACTTTATTACATAGGCTTTGCCAGTCGTGAGTAAATTTATCTGCGACATAAACAGGTACTACACCCCAGTTCAGTGACAGCCTGCGACAGATATGTTCATTCCTGCTCACGCCGATTAATGGTGCTGAAGGGCGATCTGCAGATAAAACTTTAGCAGTTTCACCACTTTGGGTGGGTACAATTATTCCCTGCAATTTTAATTCATTGGCCAGTGAGTTAACCGCTTTTGCAATGGCATTTCTATCGACCTCAACCAAACCCGCACAATCCTCAAATTCAGGATCTCCAAAACTATTGTACTGCATTTGATATGCTTCCATTTCACGTAAAATATCATCCATTATTTTAACCGCCTGCACTGGATATTCACCACTCGCCGTTTCTGCCGATAGCATAACCGCATCGGCACTAGACAATGCTGCAGTAGCAACATCGCTCACCTCAGCTCGAGTAGCCCTCGGGCTTGTAATCATAGACTCCAGCATTTGTGTCGCTACGATTACCGGCTTACTGAAGACCCGTGCTTTATTAATTAAATCCCTCTGTATAAGCGGCACCTGCTGGGCTGGCATTTCAATTCCCAGGTCCCCACGCGCCACCATGATTGCATCAGCCTCTTTAAGAATTTTTTCTATATGAATGACTGCTTCTGGTTTTTCGATTTTTGCAATTACCGGAATATCGCTTTTTTCTTTTTTAATAAACCGCTTTAATGTTTTAATGCATTTTTCGTCTCTGACAAAGCTCAAAGCAATAAAATCGGCCTTTAACTCAATTGCCAACATGGCATCTTTTCTGTCCTTAGCCGTAAAACTTGATGTAGATATTGCAGAGTCCGGTAAATTTAAGCCTTTTTTATTACTTAGCGTGCCGCCATAAACAACTTCACAGCTCACCTCTTTTCCATTTATACCCAGAATGCATAATTCAAGCTTTCCATCATCCAGTAATATACGCTGACCTTTTTCTACATCTTTATACAAATTTTTATATTGTGAAGCTATCAATCTATCATGCCCTGTAGCTACCGAGCAACTCACTGTAATTTTTTCACCCTGAACTAATTCTATCGAGTCATTCTCAAACATTCCAACTCTAATTTTCGGCCCGCATAAATCCATTAATATAGCGATATGCATTTTTTTTCGAAGTGATATTTTTCGTATTTTAGCCACTAATAAACGGTGCTCCTCATGAGAACCATGGGACATGTTTAAGCGAAAAACATTAGCGCCGGCATCAATAAGGCTGGATATTTTTTTGTCACTGTTACTTGATGGCCCCAATGTTGCAATAATTTTTGTTCTGCGCCAGCACATAGAATCACTCTTTTTTGTTTTTTTTAACGGCATTTCAACTCTCTATTATCATAATACAGAAGGGGCAACTGAATAATTCAGGGTTATATGTCTCTCAATGAAAATCAGCCTCTGAGTCAATTCTTTAAAAATACACGGCTCCAATGCCTGTTTGTAATTTTAATCTATAGAACAATATCAAGCGCAGTGGATCTACCACGCTTGACGTTATCCGGAGATTGTTTACTTTCTATTTATATACTTGAGATAAATAACTGCTTATGACCAGACATTACTTAGAGGTGTGTGAAATTATATATTTGTGATTTAACACGAGATCAACTCTAAAACCTACAGCACCCCACAGGTAATACGGGCAATGTTCAAGTGTAGCGCATTTATTGCAATAGCGCCTGCTTACCCGAAATACATGATCTTTGACTAACTGGAATTAGCCACCCCGGTGCAGCATGCACGATAAACGCAAAAAGAAATAGCCCGAAAAAGAAAAGCCTGACAGGCGTATTAATGTGATGGGTTGTCAATACTTTGTGGTGATACCGTGTCGCAGCTAAGGCAGGGCTGCTCAGAAAACCTGGATAGCCACAGGCTATTTATTGTTAACAATGTTACGACTATTAAAATTACCAGTAAGCTGTATCTTGCACTCATCATGATATTCCTTAATCTATTGATCAACGTAAGCTGATATACGCTGAGATGACCTGTCAATTTTTTACTTCGTCTGTGCTTATATTTTAGTCCAGCCCATTCCATCTAAAACGGATACTGCTTCACATTTTACTACATTAATTTACCGACTTAATATTGCAGAAATAAGTACAAATAGTTCTAAGAATTCACTTTAATCTAATTTGAGGTACAAAATGATATAAGAAAGGACGTGTTAAGAACAGGCTGGCTGTTTTTTGTATGAAATTCTATTTTTTGCAGGTTGAAAGAAACTTTGCTGATGGGCTATTACAGGGATTTGACGAAAAGCTTTTATTTTTTTCTGCGGTTTTTTTTGCTTCTAACTCTTTCAGCTTCCTCTGAACCTCTGCTTCTCTTGCCACACGGGCCTCAGCCGCTGCTTTTGATGCCTCCTTTTGACGCGCCTCCTGTTCACGTCTTGCAACCTGTTCCTGCTGAGCCAGAACTTTTACCCGTCTACGCTCAGCGTACAGCACCTTCAGCCTGAGCGCTTCCACCTCCGCTGATCTCTGCTCTGCTTTTAAACGCAGTTCACGCTCTTTTTCCAGCGCCCTGGCTTCTATTCGCTCGGCTTGCCTGGCCTTTAGCTGCGCTTCCTTTAGCTTTTTTTCTACTTCACGCTCCTGCTCAGCTAAAATTTCAGCGGCTCTGCGTTCTGCCTCACGAATTTTCTCCTGAGTTTCCGCCGCTTTAATAGCGGCATCCCTTTCAAGCTTCAGCGCCCTGCTATTGGCAAGAGCAGTATCCCGCTCCTTCGACATAATCTCCATCTGTCGCCGGTCTTCTTCCTGATGCGCCTCAAAATCAACGGGTGCTGAAATGGCTGTAGTTGGCTGTAATGGCAAAATATCTTTAGAGCCCAGCAATAGCCAGCCGACCACCATCATTGAAAGTGAGGCAATAAACATGCCGCCAACCAGCCCAAGGAGCATCATATTGATGCCTTTTTTGGGGTTTTCTTCTATATGAACAATGGGATACACATCTTCGCTTAACTGATTTTGTTTTGCTTCCTGAGATTGCGACTCTGATGGTGGAGGTTCAGGAGCTGCTGACTCAGAAAAATCAGCCACTTGCTCTTTTTGAGGCGCTGTATTCACATCGTATTCAGCCTGAGCTTCAGTTGCTTTATTATTCTTCTGTTCATCATCCTGAGCAGAAGAGTCAGTCTTAGCCTCACTTACCTGTTTCACATTTGTTACTGTTTCAGCGGATTCTTGCTTAACCTCTGGTTTCTCTACCTGCCGGGCTTTAAATTGAGTCACCTTGTTTTTTTCCAGAGCCTCATCCGCTATCTCAGGCTCATCCGCAGGTATGTTTTCCGTTATACCTGTTTCAACTTTCACACTTGCCTGGTTCCTCACAGGTGACGATGATGCCTGGGACCCTACAACCCGCGAAAGCTGATCCGCACCGCTAACCGCTTTTACAGCTCTTTGAGCCAGGTTAGCGATCACCTCATCCTGTACCTTCTCGTGCTGCTCTTCATTAACCGCCGGCCCGGCTTTATGCACTTCAGTCTTTACTTCTACTGGCTTTTCAGCAACCGGTTTCTGTAATGGTACATTATCGGTTGCATGGGGCTGACTGGTATTAAATGTCGGAATAATGCTGTTACTGTGCTGCTCACGCACGACCTCGTGCACCAGCTGCTCTACCACCATCTCACTCTGTTCAGCAAAACCATAAACCAGTGTTGTATCAGCCAGCAGGTTAATTAAGCGCGGCGTGCCCCGGCTATACTTATAAATCGCGTCACAGGCTTTTGCAGTAAATATTTCTTTTTTTGCACCCGCTACCTTGAGCCGGTGATTGATATAAACCCTGGTTTCTTCTTTACTCAGCGCTTCAAGGTAATAATCCACCGCAATACGCTGTGCAAACTGCATTAACTCAGGCTTACGCAATGTATCCCTCAAAGCCGGTTGACCAGCTAAAATGACCTGCAGCACCTGATCCTTATCCGCATTGATATTTGACAGCATACGCAGCTCTTCCAGCGTATCGGCACTCATATTCTGCGCTTCATCCACTATGAGCACTGTTCGCTTGTTTTGCGAATACTGATCAATCAGAAACTCAATAAATATCTTGTGCATCTGGGCCTTGCTTTTACCTTCACCATCAAGGCCAAACGCCAGCAATACCCAGTTCAACAGATCTCCGAAGGACTGGTGTGTATTGGTAATCAGGCCGACGCAAGTGTCATCACCCAGGCCCGTCAATAAACGGCGAATTAAGGTGGTTTTACCTGCCCCTGTATCACCACAAATCACGCTAAAACCGGCATGGTTCATCATCCCGTATTCAAGCAGGGTCAGGGCACGCTGGTGCTTCGGACTCAAATACAGATAGTCCGGATCGGGCAATAATGTAAATGGTTTTTCCTTCAAGCCATAGAATGATTCATACATGGTTTAACAAGCTCCTGACTTGTATTCACTGATATCGGGTTTAACTCAGAGCAGTATCTGTTGACGGCTTAAATACTAACCTGAACAATAATGTATGGCATTAGATAAAATAACAAACAGTAGACGCTTATATACCAATATTTATATTATCTATAATATGCAGAATATATCACTCCTGAATTAATATGTGCGCTTATTTATACTGTTTTAAGCTTATTTTTACACTCAAACCGGCTGTTTGATTAGTTTTTCTGTCTTTCTTCAAAAATCACCCTCGAATATTATTGATCGTTGATATACTGCCACTGATTCCAGTCAGCCTTGTTTTCTGCAATATGAAATAATGCCGCGACAACATGCCGGTCATAATGCGTACCCACCTGCTGCAATAACAGATCAATAACCTCATCTATCGGCCTGCCCTTACGATAGGCACGGGAACTTGTCATGGCAACAAATGCATTTGCAACCGATAATATTCTTGACTCCGGCAAAATATCACTTTCACTCAGGCCAGCGGGGTAACCCTTTCCATCCATACGCTCGTTTTTCTGTGCAATAATTTTCACCACTGGCCCATCAAAACTTAGCTCAGACAGAATATCTACTGCATAGCTGATATGTTTTCGAAGCTGTTGCGACTCCTCCTCAGTAAGGCGCTGCATTTTTGTCAAAATCTCCTTAGGCACAAAGAGCTTACCTATATTTGCCAATAATGAAGCCATAGCAAGTAACTCAAGTTGCCCGGTTGATAAATTCATATGCCTGGCAATTTCCAGTGCCACTTCCCGTGTACGCACAGAATGATTCGCACAGAAGGGGTCATATAAGTCCACGGCTCTAACCAGGGTAGTGATAACCCCCTGACTCAGACTTTCTCTTTTTTCCTGCTCCCGTTTTAATTCGCTAATATCGTGTAAAACAAAAAGCGCAGCATTTTTATACTCACCCTGCTTTAAAGCCGTTGCAGAAACATGATACTGGCGATTTTGCCCATCGATGGTTAATGACATGGTACGTACATTATCTTCTGCCATCGCATTGTTTTGCAGACAGGCCTCAGCTTCCTTTCCAAGAACATTCGATAGTCGTCGCCCCTTTAACTGCTGTGCGCTCAAATCCAGTGACGAAGCAAATACCGGGTTAATAAAAATAATTCTAAAATCACTGTCGAGTAATACAATGTTTTCTTTTATATTTTCGGTTACAGCATTAAGTAAAGCAATATGCGTTTCCAGTGAACGGCTTAATAACTGCAAACGATTGCCCGTACTATGTCGCCAGACAGCAATAAATGCCAGGGCAATTATTACAACAAGCAAACTGAATGTGGTTATTAAGAAACTCTGATGCTGATCAGAATCATGCAGCGCCTCAGCTGCCGATATTTTCTGCACCAGCCGCCAGTTGCTATTGCGTAATTTACGCCCTGTAACCAGCACCTCTACTCCCCTGTAATCTCTCATCTGAGCAAACCCACCGGGATTATGATAAGCATAAGAAGACGCCAGTTGATTATTATTATCCGGCAACTTGTGAAACAGATTGAATTCACCTTTTATCGGGCTTATATACTCAAGACTTGCAGCGCTACGCTTTACCAGTAACGTTTCATCGGTAGCCGTTATACTCTGCCTGTTCTTTAAAATATTATACAAGTTAATTTGCGGATTCAGCAGCACCATAATAGCCCCCACAGGTGCGCGTTTTGTATTATCCTGAATACGAAACACAGGTGAAATATAGCCATATACCGGCTGTTTATTCTGCCCGGCATATATGTCTATTATCATTGGCGCTGCTTTTTTATAGGCGATATCAATGCTATTTTTATGCCGGCTTATATTCGCAGGAAAGCCCCTGCTTGCCATTACTAACTGCTGATCAACACCTAATATTGCGATGCCATACTCACCGGAGACCGTCATTTTTGGCAAGCTGGAAGAGTCCGTATCATTTGCAAAACCAAATAGTTGTGCCCTGGCTCTTAGCAGGTTTCTTACATGCCCCTGTTGAGCCTGTAAGACGAGACCATCAAATTTTTCTTTATTAGCCAGTTGAGATAAAAAAAGAGATAGAGTCGCATTTGTAGACAGCTTATCAAGCTGGTATTTTCTTTTATCAATCCAGTCTTCTACATCCGCCGTCCTTATTTCTGCCAATAATGCCAACCTGGATTGCCAGTTCAATAAATCTCTACTGCGTTCTTTTTTTGCAAATTCAAAAATTAACCAGAAGCTAACGATAACAAATATTAACAATAATGCAGATGAAATACCTACTGTATAATTTGTAGTCGCATGTTTTTTTAAATCATTTATTTTCATTTTTTTATTCAGGTTACAGGCGCGGCAAAAACATCCACCACTTTTTTTCGTTCACTGCATATACTGGTACATAGTGAAGAATGTATTGATGTGATACAACTTCATCCACCTGATTATCCATAATAAATGTATCATTTTTCATATCAACAGCCAGCACAGCATGCGGTATTCTCAGGTTAATGTCCTGTAAAACAACCAACCGAACACGCTGCATATTAAAGCCGAGTATTTTCAATGAAATCATTTTGGTAAAAGCATAGTCTTCACAATCACCATTATTAAACAAAAACTCTCGAGGAGTCGCCCAGTAATCATTAAGCCCATAGTTTTCTATATCAAGAATATATTCTTTTTTATTTGCGTATATATTAATACGACTTAACTGTTCGGTTTTTGATAAGTGGCGAATACTTTCTAAAAAATGCATCCAGTGGCGCATATGACACTGATCCAGCATTTGACTTTCACAATTCCCTTGCGGAGCCCTTTGCTTGATTTCACGCTCTAACACCGACAGCCATTGCGGAAACATTTTCAGGTCACTTTTTACATTTTCCTGGTAACCAAACAGACCTGCGCTGCATACACCGGGAGCTATTAATGCAAAATAGAGAAGCCCGTTAATATATTTTTTCAACCTCAGCCCCATCTATCACATTTAGTTTTTAAAACACCTTCAAATACCGGATAAAAATATCTGTTAATTATAAGGCACACATAAGCCATTGATAATTATCACTTCTTTTAACAGCCCAACACTCAGCCGTATAACCGAGCTTGTTGTTATATATTAGCTCAATTCAGGAAAAACCCAGAAAATTGCTGCTTTTTATCCGGTTTTACTGACCACCCGAACGGGCCAGGCGCTTATTTTTCCTTGAAAAACATCACAAAAAACGTCAATATCCCATAATAATATGACTTAAATAGTGTTACGAGGATACTTACGATTATGTTCAGGAGAATTTTAGCTTCAGCCTGCTTATGCGCCACCCTTGCCATGCAAACCAGCATCGCCGAAGAAGCCGTCGACCCGGAAACACTTTTTTCCGAGGCCATGAAATATCGCAACAATGGTGAGCTCTTCAGGGCCATTGAAATTTTTGAGACAATACTCAATAACCAACCGGGGCTAAACCGTGCCCGTCTGGAACTGGCTATTTCTTATCACCTTACGCGCCGCTATGAAGATGCAAAGCAACAACTAACACAGGTTTTAAATGATCCTGAAACCCCGGATGAAGTCAAACTTTCCATTACCGCATATATTGCACAACTATCGGGTGATATAAAAACAGCGGCTGAGCGTAACACCTCCTCCTTCTATCTGTCTTTAGGGGGCTTTAGTGATTCCAATATCAACCTCGGCCCCGGCAAAGATATACAGGACATAGACCCATCTGTGGTAGAGAACAGCGGCAGTGGCGGCCAGTTTATGTTTAGCTGGTCACAACGTTCCCGCGCCAGTCAGGCATTGCACATAGGTCAGAGCATTGTAGACTTTGAGTGGCTGACACAGGCCACAGCCTACAGCAAAGCCTATGCCTCCGGCGATAGCAACTTTAACCTCTCAGTGCTCACGCTCAACACCGGCCCCGCCCTGATTGCAGAGGATAAATGGCGCACAGCTTTTAATATAAAACTCGACCGACTTTACTTTGGTAACGACGCCTACGCCACCTATGTGGGTATAAACCCTTTCTACACCTACAGCATTTTCAAAGACCTTGAAATCACCTTTGAAAACACCACCACCGCCAGGGATTATGACCAGCAGGTCGATCAGGGCTTACGTGGAACCATGACCAGCTGGAGTATGGACCTGGCTAAATTCTATGCCCAGCAGTCTATTGGTATTCAGGCCGGTGTTCGTTACCATGACAACGGGGCTAAAGATGGCTACCAGCATTATACCGGTGCAGAAGCCTACCTTGGGGGCCAGATGCCTGCGTGGAAAAATGCCAGAACCTACCTTACACTCAGCAGCCGCGATTATCGTTATAAAGCCAGTGATACCAATGCTGGCTTTACTGAAAAAAGAGATGAAACTGAGTACATGGCTATTCTTGGCGTCAGTCACGACTTTCGTTCCGGCGCACTCAAATCCTGGACTCTTAATGCTCAGTATTCATACACTGATAACAAGTCAAACCTGACTGAATTTGCTTATGATCGCAGTATTTTTGAACTGAGTATGCGCCGCTATTTTTTCTAAAGCACGCATTTTCCTGACTCACATTATCAGGATAAAATATAACTTAATTGTAAAATCCATCGACAGATGACCTTTTTCTGTCGGTGTTTTTTACAGCCTGCACAGTTAACTTTTACTTTCCTGAATCCATCCCTCTTTTTTATTCATTCAACCGGCTATCTGACCTGCCGGTTTTATTGATATAAAACAATTGCTTACGATAATATAGCCCGGCACACCCCACAGACAGGGCATATACTTTATTTACAGTGCCGTTATAATTCAGGTACGGGTAAAAAAAGAAACCCTAAGTGTATTTTTACCCTGTAAATCGCAACCAGACTAAGCCACTGTTTAGCTTGCTTTTTATCTTTTATGGCACTAAATTTGCCTTTTTAACAAAAGAACAATGTTTTTAAATGATCAGGTTTTATTATGATGAAAAGAAGTTATCTATTAGCGCTTGCTGCATTCATGGTTTCAGCACCGTCAATTGCCGCTGAAAAAGACTCCGTCTACACATGGGGCGTATGGGCTGAGGGCATCAAACCTGCTGCAGGCCCCGTTGCCAAAGTAACACCCCCACCTGCGCGACAAACCGATGTGAATTTTCGACCCAATGAAAATGCGGCTTATTTACGTGAAGCAATACCCCCGCGTCAACCCAACATTGTGACCGGCATTGGTAATATTGACACCTCACGGCCTGTTGTGACAACGCCACCGGCACCTGTCACTCCGCCACCACCGGCTTTTTAACATCACAAACCAGAATATCTGAATAAAATGAAACTGAACAGAATCAAAATGAGATACATGAACATGGATATGCAGAAATTTCTTAAACCCCTCCTACTGATTTCCGGCTGCCTACTGGCCACTCAGGCCAGTGCAGCCAGTATTGGCACATACACTTTTGCAGATAATGCTATTGCAGACCAGATCTCCGGCACTGGCCAGGCCTATAATGGCACTGACTGGTACTCAGCTTCAGGCAATACCTGGCAGGTTTATGACAGCACCAGCGCCTCATGGGTTGCCTCAGCAACACCCGGCGATGCAACCGATACAAGCGGCTCAACTTTTCTGGCGGCAACCCAGTCATCATCACCTCTTTCCCTTAACCTGGGCTTTAGCCAGACCTCAGCTGTCAACGGCGCAGGTTCAGACATCGCATTCTTTTTTCTGTTTGACCAGAGCACCAATATCGCAGATATCACTATAAATGGCATTACCCAATCGCTTACATTTTCAAATGTGTTTGATAACAATGGCACACAACAGGTTGCCAATAACGTTGCATGGAACGGTGCCACATTATCCAATGTTCAATTAATGGCCGGCGTTATTAATCTGGACGACTTTGGTTTTGCACTTGGTGACACTTTAAATGAGTCTATCACCCTTGACCTGACATCCACAGGCAACAATGCAATGGCACTCTCTATGGCCGCAGCCTTAAATAGCTCGCCTGTACCACTGCCGGCACCACTGCTGCTGCTGTTATCTGGCCTGGCCGGTTTAGGGCTTATTGCTCGACGAAAATAATCGTTAACACAGCAAGAAATCACTCACAAATAAAAAAACCTGCTACTTGCAGGTTTTTTTATTTGTCCAGCCACTCCATCAACTCCTTCCAATGCATTCGATCAACGTACACGTTTTTACCTTTTAATTCATGTATACCCAAACCCTCTTCAGCGGCCCTTAGATAATTCTGAGTGTCTCTTAGCTTGGCAACCACCGGAATATTCAAAGACTGAAGAAAGCGCTCAAGAGACTGTAACGCCACGGTGTTTTTTTTCACACGATTCGCCACTATACCGACACCGGTTTGATTTAATCTGACCTTTGCCAGCAACAGCAAATCCCGTATAAAATCTGCAGTTGCAAAAATATCCAGTGGCGAAGGCAAAACCGGGATTAATATTTTATCCACACCTTTTATCTGCTCTATCAGGTCCAGCCCTTTCAGGCCCGGCGGCGTATCTATAATCACACGCTCAGTCTCTGCGGGTAATCTCAACTGCCAACTCATAGTCACCGCACGTGCCGCATTTTTATGTGCAACCACGCCGTGTATCTCGGGTTTTTCATCTGAACGCTGCTTAAGCCATCGCATGCTCGAATTCTGCGGGTCATAATCAAACAACGCCACATTCACGCCTTTTGACGCATAAAAGCTGGCCAGGTTAGTAGACACTGTTGTTTTACCACACCCCCCTTTGGTGTTAATAACAACAATTCGCTTCATTTTTTCTCTTGCGCCACTGCAATACTGCCGACGCCCCCTTCTGAGCAGCAACCGCACTCATGTTTATTGTGTTTTACTTCGCGCCCCATACTCATGTCGCCCAATCTGTAATCGCCTGTATTTTCTTATCATAATGATCGTTTGCTCAATCACGACCCGATTAATTAACGGTACATTCAACGCAACACCAATGTAATACACACCCTCTTCAATGTACACATTAATAAATTGCCGGGGATCCTGTAATACCTTACTTTGAACTGAATAATCATCCACTGCCTGAGTACAGGCATGCCAGACAACATCAACACCCTGAAATTTTCCTTCAAAGTGTATATAGATTTTAGTAGACGGAACGACACCATGCTGTAAATATTGCGTTTTCTGCTTTTTTAGCAAATCACACAATTTATTTACATCGGATATTTTGTACTGCGAATAAAATTCAGTCATTATGACTCTGGATTAATCATAGAGGTTAAGCACACATGACACCACTGGCAGAACAGAGCATCAGAGGTTACACACCAAACAGTCGAGCACTGTCAAACAGTGATGCTCTGCAGTTGCTGCCAGGCCTTGACGGCTGGAAGCTAACCCCACCAGGCGACCCACCATGCGACAATCGACGGCTGTATAAAAACTATCGTTTTGATAACTTTGCTTCAGCACTTGCCTTTACAAACCGAGTTGCAGAACTAGCAGAGCAGGCGAATCACCACCCTCGCATATGCATAGAATGGGGAGCAGTGAGCATTCACTGGTGGACACACGAAGTATCCGGCCTTTTCATTAATGATTTTATTATGGCGGCACGATGTGAACAGGCCTGCCTATAGCGCCCACTTTTCAGGTGATATTGCAGCAACAGGTATAAGCCTGAAAAACCAGCATAGACTGCTTATTTGGCCTGCGACCCACTCAACTCCCAGGCATAGGAGCAATCGAGTTCAGCCAATACCGAGTTTACCCCGGTATCACCTTCTTCCAGCATCACCTGTATGGGTGTGCGCTTTTGAAAACGCCGATGAGGGGCTTTCATCCAGCGCCCACCCATCATTTCATTTTTGGGATAGGTTGTGCGCAACGCATCAATAATACCCAATAAGCGAACCGCCCTGAATTCAACGGTGTCGCCTTCTGGCAGTGGCGTATCATCATGAAACGCACGTAACTTGCGTGTCCGGGTATCTTCCGGCAAACCAAGAACAGTCACCTGATCTGACGCCGACAGGCCCCATTCATCCAGACTTGTCATAATTTTCTGTGTGAGCAAAACCTGCCGCTCTTTGCTTAAATGAAACATATTCTAACCTCAGTTCTTTTCCTGGTAGCCAGGTGCTACCACAGACAATGTCTGTACAGGGGGAGTATGGGCCGGCCGGTTTTGATACAACAAAGCTCAAAGGCGCTATTCGAGCCTTGATCTGGAAGAATCAACTGATTCACAAAACCACTGTACATCATTCCCAGCGGAATAATCGCACACCCAAAAATGTAAATACTATACTCATAACGAGCAGCGATACCAGATTCGGCCAGATAGCAGAAAGACCAGCACCGTCTATCATTATAACACGAGCCGCATGGGTAATGTGTGTCAGAGGAAACATTAGCGCAAGCTTCTGCATCCAGGGCTGTAAGCCTTCCAGCGAAAACCACACCCCAGAAAGAAACATCATCGGCCATGACAGCATATTCAGCAGCCCCCCAGCCATTTCTTCAGACTTTACCCGGGCTGCCACAACCAGCCCCATACTGACCAGGGCAAAGGCACCCAGCGTAAAAACCAGCAACAGATTCAGATAACTGCCCTCCATTGAAAAGCCAATTAGCCACTGGCAACCGGCATATACGACTGTGGTTATTGACATAATCAACCAGAGCCGGGAGACAATCTGCGCCAGCAGAAATTCCAGCGCACTGAGTGGGGTCGCCTTAAGCCGCTTCAGAACACCGTTTTTTCTATACCTGACCACCACATAACCCACGCCAAATAACGCACTAAACATCATATTCATACCCAGAATACCGGGAATTAACCAGTCAACATAACGTATTTGCTGACCCTCCACCTGCCGCTTCTGATAGTCTGCCCCGCCACTTCCCGCCAGCACCTTTTCAAGCAGGTAGCCTGATGGTGAACGGCCATTAACCCAGTATTGCCTGCCACGGACATCCAGCAGAATATCCAGTTGATGTCGGCGTACCTTCTCAATAGCCTGGCGTTTTTTATCAGCACCCTCACCTATCTCAATAAACTGCATATAGCGTACTGAGAAAAAAGCCAGCGGTGATCCATCGAGCGGGCCAATCACACCCACTTTATACGAATTCAATTTATCGCCGGTAAAGGCAAATGCAAACCCCATAATCACCAGCAGTGGAAATAGTATATTCCATGCCAATGCACTCCTGTCACGAAAAAACTCACGGTCTCTGGCTTTCAGAACGCTTACAAAACGTCGCCACCTCATTGTCGTAATGCCCTGCCTGTTAACTGCATAAACAGGTCATCAAGCGTGCGCTCACGTAACTGCATTCCCGTTAGACAGACACCGGCCTTAACAAGCTGCTGTAAGGTTTCATTTATATCCGCTGTACGAATGTCAATAACGGCTTCCAATCGATTAAAATCAATTTCCTGCGCCACACTACAGGAATCAAGAAACCGCTCAAGTTCAGAGGTACGAGGCAGTGTAAGCACCGCATCATCAAAATGCCGGGATAACAGCTCTAACGGTGTGCCTTGTGCAATAATATCACCGTGATCCATAATAATAATCCTGTCGCACAGCTGGTATGCCTCTTCCATATAGTGAGTCGTGAGTACGACCGTTTTATTCTGCTGCTTGATTTTCTCGATTAAGCGCCAGAAGTTAAACCTGGCCTGTGGATCAAGCCCCGTTGTAGGCTCATCCAGAAAAAGAACATCGGGATCATTAACCAGTGCAATGGCAAGCAAAAGTCTTTGTCTCTGACCTCCGCTGAGGCTTGAAACCGGCTGCTGCAAAAAATCCGATAAAGCACAATCATCAATTATTTGCTGCAAACCCAGCGTTTTTACATAAAAATGCTGAAACAGCTGCAACGCTTCGAGCACAGTAATGTGATCCTGAAGCGCGGTAGACTGAAACATCACCCCTGCTCTATTGCTGAACGCTCCATCTATCGGATGCCCCCGATAAAGAATCGAGCCACTGTCTGGCTCTTTAATGCCTTCTAACATCTCCACCGTTGTAGTTTTACCCGCACCATTAGGCCCCAGCAACCCCAGGCACTCACCTTCATATACATCAAATGCGATATTATTCACGGCCTGAAGCGCCTTGAATTTTTTATTTAGCTGCCTAACTTTCAGTACTGCGGACATAATGTTATTCTGTAGTGAGTTTGCGGTTCAAAGCCTCTGCCCCAGGTTACAGGTGATAACCTCTGTATTTCCGGAGGACTCAGGGAACGGTCTGATGACATTTAACTGACACCATTTGCTCAGCTTATATTATAAAAAAAATTAAGGGTAAAATAAAAAGAAAGGTGCCGCCACGCCAAACCTCCTATAATTCAGCCTGGCAGCAACTCAGACAAAACCACTGGTCGCAAGTTCTCATTCATTCATATTTTTATAACAGGCTTAAGCTGCATACTCATGCTATGCTCTAACCCAAATGAATGAGTCCATATGACCGTAAAAGTTAAAGACAGCAACACCCAACAAGCTCAGGCCATGGAAACCGGAAATCAAGCCAGGATCAGAATTCCCATTGCAACCAAGCTCGCGCTTGCCATTACACTGCTCATCGTCAGCGGCATGTCTACACTCGGCTTCACTATTCTAGAAAACCAGAAAACAGTTCTCAGTCAGCAAATTCACGACATGGGCTCTGCAATCGCCCGTCAGTTTGCGAATAGCTCGACCGATATGGTGTTAGCTGACGACAGCCTCGGCTTACAAACACTCATCAATAACCTGGTAGATAACCAGCAAATCAAGGGAGCTATCATAATCTCAGATAAGGGACACATTGTTGTCAGCACCGGAGCGGTCCCTTCACTTGACATCATTGAAAACAATGTGATTAAAAAATCAGCCGCCATGGCTTTTGAATGGAAGCCCAACCAGGAAAGTAACTATAAGCTAATCTGTTTTAACAATCCCATCATCTTCACACAGCTTATTGCTGGTAATGTCATCGTGACATTCAGCAAACAACGCATGGATCAGTCGCTGCAGAAATCCCGTTTTATCATTATTATGATTACAGCACTCATGTCGCTTATTGCCATGCTTATTGCATTCATTATGAGCAGACACCTGTCCAAGCCCATATACAACCTGGTGGACGCCAGCAAAGCCATTGGTGACGGCAACTACCGATTTCGCCTGAGTGAACGGCGTAATGACGAAATAGGTGAACTCGCCTGTGCTTTTAATCAGATGGCCAAAGGCCTGTTACAGAAAACACAGGTTGAGGATGCCTTTTCAAAATACGTATCCAGCAACGTCGCCCAGGAAGTTTTAGCCAATCTGGAACAGGTAGAGCTGGGGGGCAAACATGTTCATGCATCCGTCCTGTTTGCTGATATTGTTGGCTTTACCAGTATCTCAGAGCAACTCCCCCCGGAAGAAATCACTAAAATACTCAATGAATATTTCTCCATCATCGCAAAAATTGCCAAGAAACATAACGGCCATATAGATAAATTTATGGGTGACTGTGCTATGCTGGTGTTTGGCGTACCTGACTACTCAAAGGAACACAGCTATAATGCCGCTGCCTGCGCTGTAATGATCAGGGATACTGTCCAACAGCTAAACCAGCGACGTATCAAACAGAACAAAATACCCATACATTTTAAAATTGGTATTAATACCGGTGTTATGGTAGCGGGCAACCTGGGATCAAATGACAGAATGGAATATACTGTTATAGGAGACCCGGTCAACCTGGCATCCAGACTGGCAGGTATCGCTGGCAGCGGAGAAATAATTATTCTGGAAGAATTTTATAAGCAGGAGCAGATTCAACAACGTATAATAGCGCATAAAAATGAAGTTATTAAAGTCAGAGGCAAACGGGAAGCTGTCACCACCTGGACCATTGAAAACCTGGAAGAAGATTTCCGCCGCAATATGAAAAAAGACATTAATGACGTACTTAATACAACCGACCATTAGACATTCATGTTTTTTAGACTATCACGATTACTCCTTATTTTTTCAGCTTATCTGAGCCTTTGTTCATGCACCTTGCTGAGTCATACCCCTGATTCACTCAATGCCGATATAGACCGCTGGCTCGAAAACAATCAGTACAATAAAATTGAATACGCCTTAAAAAGCATAGCCGACGATGACAGCCGATACAGCGACATATTATTGCGCAAAACATCCATTAAGAGCCGTAAACAAGCATATATTGATGATGTTTCTGCAACCGCAAAAAAACTAAAACGCGACAATCAATGGGGGCCGGCTATTGCTACATATGACACCGCCCTTATAAATACGGTTAATGCGCCCCGCCTCGTCAGTGAAAAAAAGCAACTCATAGAAGCTCGAGACAAGAAAATAAACAAGCTTAAAAAAGAACTTTTAATCCAGCATGCAAAATCGCTGGTCTCATATAAACAAATATACTCTCAGCTCACCCAGCTCATTCCAGAAGACAACGACGCACAACTTGATATTTCCGGCTATAGAAAAAACAAAATAGATGTGGCCGCTCACCTGAAAAAATGCGGCGAGCTCGCCAACACAAACAAACAGTTCAACCTCGCCATAGAATGCTTCTCTCTGTCTCAGGAGCTACACCCCAGTCGGCATAAACTGGCCCATATAATAAAGCTTGAAGCCGATATAAAGAACGACAAAATCCAGCAACGCTATGCTCACTTGCTGGCCAATTACAAAATTGCCTACAACAGCAAAGAGTATAACAATGCCAGGACTCACCTTAACACCCTGCTTAAGCTTTCGCCTGGGCATAAACAGGCAAAACACTATCTAAAAGAGCTTAATTCAGAAGTGGATAGAAAAATACAGGATATGCTCGCCTCCGGTAAATACCTGTACAGCCAGAACAAAATACATGAAGCTCTAAACGTCTGGCAACAGGCACAGAGAATAGAACCGGAAAATGAAGAATTACAACAGCTGATTTATCGCACTGAAAAAGTCAGCAAGAAAATTGAAACCCTTGAGCTCAGCCAGTAATTTCTCATCCCGCATTCAAACCGGCCTGAATATTTTATAGAGACGCCCGGCGGCTTAGCCGCATTGAATATTAACCTCATATAAAACCCATAAAATACTCAAACACAGGATTAGCTTTAGCTTTAAGCTCGGTGCATAAATGAAAACCAGTGGCTTTGCTTTTCAAGCACCTCACTGCGCATCAACCAGAAAACGCCTAATCGCATACCTGCAAATATGGCAATAACGGCAATCAATGAACGCACCGACAATACAGACAACCCCGTTAAACCATTACCTATATTGCAGCCACCCGCCACAACAGCCCCAACCCCCATCAGCACCCCGCCAACAACGATATGCGCCAGGTGATCAGTATCAGGCTTAACCCATCTGAAACGCCCCGTTACTCTGGCCATTACAAACGAACCCAACAATGTACCGCACAACAACAGAACACCAAACAGCGCGCCGTCACTCAACAGGCTTCCTGTCACCAGCATATACCCGGAATTAGCCAGGGGACCTGCAAAAGTCAGTGAAGCAGGGCGATGCAAACTAAATAAATCCTTTGACAAATAGCCGCTAACCCACCAGCCGGCTACAATTAATAAACCCACCAGTCCCCCGGCAAAAAGCAGACCGGGGCTGCGATTATCTTTGCCTGTGATTAAAATAACCGTAAAGCACGTCGCTACAAATAAGCTAATAAAATTAACCACTGAAAAATTAAACAGGCCCGGAATAGTGACAAACTCAGATGAAACATCAAGCACAGTCGCCTGATAAAACCAGACACGATATGGCTCCAATGGCCCATACATGGCTGACGCGGCTGACACAGCCATCACCAGTAAAACAATAACCGCACTCACATTACCTTCACCCACTCTAACCACGGTTTTACCGATACAGCCACCCGCGAGCATCGTGCCAAAACCAAAAATCAAACCGCCCGCTATTGCTCCCGACCCGTTCATTTTAGAACCCAGATATGCGGATTCAGCAAAATCGACGACCCCGGAAAGCCCCAGCAACTGAGTACCTGTTACAGCAATAATAAGCGCCGCAAGAAATGCATGAAACTGCCGATAATCACGCATAATGACCAGATTGCTCACCACAGCCGACATACAAAACCCCGATCGCTGCACCACGGCACCAAAGATAAGACCGATAAAAAGACCGCCACCCATTAATAAATTATTAAATTCGTATTCCATCATACACCCCCTGACAGGTGTTTATAGCACTGGCACGATCTACTGCACTCACACACGGTCTGAGAGACAATAGATAATTTTTATGGGGTTTCGAGAATGCTGTATTACCTGGCTAGTGACCTGCCCATATTTTCCAGGGCGACATCCACCTGCTGAACACTATAACGCCAAACAATCTGTAAACTCAAAATGTACAAACGGTATTTTTGAAATATGTCCGATTCAGGCATATCAATTTATTTAATACTTTCAGATGTACAACCATAAAATACACGGGTTAAAACACTGTAAATAAATTTTTTTATGAACGGAATTAGCGCCGCTTCGCGCTTCGTATTTATCATTTTAGTTCTGAGGTGTTCCTCAGGTAATAAATTATACTCGCTTTGACTTAAAAAATATGTAAGTCTTATTTGAGTTATTCTGTAGGAAAAGCTTTACACGAGATGTAGAACTTATGCGACTTTAATTCTCACCACATTCATAACCTCCATTTCAATATCGGCTATTTTTTCTATAGAATGATAATAGGTTAAGTTAACTCGATGACTCTTTAAATTTTTATATAATTTTCTGCGCTTATACTTAAAGGGCACATCACAGCCTTCAATAATAAGTGTATTTAAGTGCCATTCACCCGATTCACGCTGCACATGTGACATCACTTTCACATTGTCACTTTGAGTCAGTTTTTCATGGTTTTTTAAGAGTTTATCTACGGCAGATTTCATATGGGCTATTTTGTCATAAATTGTTATATTGGTCAGCTTCTAAGTGCCATTTTAAAAAAACAAAACCATTAATGGGTGTAATAATCCTGGAAAAATCGTACTGATAAACCAGACTGATAAACCATGCAGTCTTTTGTCACTCTGCACTTACTTTAGAAGCAGAGCTTCATGGGTATGCGTTGCCACGCAGAGCGTGGCAACGAGGTTTGATGGTGCTGCTTTTTGAAAATACATAACCCGTTTTGAAGGTTTAGTACTATTCGCTCTATACAACGGAACCTTTGAGTTTTTTCTAACGAATGACCAGCAACTAAAGACAAACGACCAGGCCTGAGCCCTGGTTATTCACAGGATTTAAGTATTTTTGGGCAGGCTATAACGGCCGATTTCCTGCACATTCAAAAAGCCCCGTTGCGTACCCATGAAATCAGCAGATTATAAGCAGCACCCGGTTAAAAAACGCTCCCGGCGTTTTTTTTGAAACGGGTTCAAATCAGGTCCCTCCGGTCCGCCATATAAACAAAAAGGCCCCTGCGCTTTCGCACAGGGGCCTTTTTGTTTATATGGCGGACCGGACGGGATTTGAACCCGCGACCTCCGGCGTGACAGGCCGGCATTCTAACCAGCTGAACTACCGGTCCGAAGTGGTGGGTGGTGAGGGAGTCGAACCCCCGACATTCGCCTTGTAAGGGCGACGCTCTACCAGCTGAGCTAACCACCCACTAAAACTGCTTTCTGGTTTTGCTCTTTCTGCAAACAGGCGCGAATTCTATATTAAGCCTGACTTATTTGCCACACTATTCTGTAAAAAATTCTAAATAAATCTTATTTTGCTCTGTTACTTATCGGTGTAATTCTTCTGATAGGTTGATCTACCCATCTTTTCTATCTGAAAATCGATCATTTCAGTAAATAAATCCAGCAGTGGCTGGTAACGATCCAACTGGCCTTCCAGCAAATTCAGGCTTTCAACTATGCTCTCGATGGTTGATAAATAATCAGCACCGGGTGTTTTTCTTATTCTGTAACTTGATACCCGCTCTGCAAGACGGAACACTTTCAATCGATGCAATTGCGGGCACAACTCCCATATTTTTTTTGCTTTGCGCCAGCTGGCATCAATCACAATCAACTGCCTGATATCCCCGTTATCTGCGGCATTCTGCCGATCCAGCACCGTTGAGCCTTCCGAGGGGTACAGAACCGCTGTCAGCTCCGCCGTTTCCGCTAACAAAGACAGTAGACCTTTATGGCCGCTGAAATCTTCGCCGACCCAACACTGATACTGCTGTAAGCCTAATTCTGCTATGATCGCACTACCTTTCGGGTTCGAGACTTCATCCGGGTGTTGCAGCACAACCAGCTTTATTCTATTTGCCTGTTTTTCTATGCGATTGCACAGACAGGCGACTTTTGCACGATGGCACTGATAACAGAATGCACGAGACATTATTAAATCATTTAAGCGTTGAACAGGCAGAACAGTATAACCTGCCCCTGATAAAACGCTTTTATAAAAACAACGGAATGCGCGCCCAGGCCCCCAAAGGCGATAAAATTTTTACCGCCACTGTTGATAACAAACTGGTTGCAGCCCTCCGGCTTGTACCCACCGCTGATTGTTTTTTACTCAGAAGCATGTGTGTCAGTGCCGAGCTACGCCATCAGGGCATAGGCACTGCCTTATTGCAGGCTATACAGCCGGAACTTCGACAACTTGCCTGCTATTGCTTCCCCTATTCCCACTTACAGGCTTTCTATGCCCGTGCTGATTTTATGCTATACCCTGCCGATTCAACACCACAAATCATCCGCGATAAATTTCAGCGGTATTTAAATAATGGTAAAAACATCTGCTTAATGAAGCACCGGCCGGCATGATAGAATACAGCAAATTAATTCAGGAACCCCGGTATGTTTGATGTAAATGAATATTTCAATGGTAAGGTTAAATCCCTTGCATTCAATAACAATGACAAAGCCACCGTCGGCGTAATGGCCGCCGGTAATTACGAATTTGGCACCAACTGCATCGAGCACATGACACTCATTAACGGCGAAATGTCCGTTAAGCTGCCGAATGAAGATCAATGGCGGGATATTGCCGTTAATGAAACCTTTATCATCGCCGCTAACACCTCTTTTCTGGTGAAAACCGCTTGCGACAGTGCTTACCTGTGCCTGTACAAATAGCCATAAAACCAATCACACATTAAAAAAGCCTGCCGAATATGAAATATAAAGACCTGCGTGATTTCATTGCCCAGCTTGAAAAAAAGGGAGAGCTAAAGCGTATTTCTGTTGAAGTCGACCCATACCTTGAAATAACAGAAATCAGCGACCGCACACTGCGTGCCGGTGGCCCTGCCCTGCTATTTGAAAATGTTAAAAACACTGCTGTACCGGTTTTAACAAATTTATTCGGCACACCTCAACGTGTTGCAATGGGCATGGGTAAAGAGTCTGTGGATGCGCTGCAGGATGTCGGCACACTGCTGGCGTTTCTGAAAGAACCGGAACCGCCCAAAGGCATGAAAGATGCCTGGGAGAAGCTGCCTATTTTTAAGCAGGTGCTGAACATGGCCCCGAAGGTCATCAATAAAGCCAACTGCCAGAAGCATATTATTGAAAAAAACGATGTGGACCTGGCATCCATTCCGGTTCAAACCTGCTGGCCGGAAGATGCCGCACCTTTAATTACCTGGGGACTGGTCATTACCCGGGGGCCGAATAAAGACCGGCAAAACCTGGGGATATACCGCCAGCAGGTTATCGGCAAAAACCGTGTGATTATGCGCTGGTTATCCCATCGGGGGGGCGCGCTGGATTTCAGTGAATGGCAGCAGGCCCATCCAGGTGAACCCTTTCCGGTTGCCGTAGCCCTGGGGGCAGACCCTGCCACGATTATAGGCGCGGTAACCCCTGTGCCGGATAACCTGTCAGAATATGCCTTTGCAGGCCTGCTGCGGGGCAGCAAAACCGAGGTTACTCCCTGCAAATTAAGCGACCTGCAGGTGCCCGCCTCTGCAGAGTATGTACTGGAAGGCTATATCTACCCGGATGATATGGCTCCGGAAGGCCCCTATGGTGACCACACCGGCTACTACAATGAAGTCGAAGACTTCCCCGTGTTTACCATTGAAACCATTACCCATCGCGATAACCCCATTTACCACAGCACCTACACCGGCCGGCCACCGGATGAGCCGGCAATTTTAGGCGTGGCGCTAAATGAGGTATTTGTGCCCATTCTTAAAAAACAGTTTCCGGAAATTATTGACTTTTATCTGCCCCCCGAGGGCTGCTCTTACCGCATGGCGATTGTCAGCATGAAAAAACAGTACCCCGGCCATGCCAAACGGGTGATGATGGGTGTGTGGTCTTTTTTACGCCAGTTTATGTACACTAAATTTGTGATCGTGGTGGACGACGACATTAACACCCGCGACTGGAATGATGTGATCTGGGCCATAACCACCCGCATGGACCCCTCCAGAGACACCACCATTATTGAAAATACCCCCATCGACTATCTCGACTTCGCCTCACCGGTTTCTGGGCTGGGCTCAAAAATGGGCCTTGACGCCACCCATAAAATGCCCGGAGAAACCGATCGTGAATGGGGCAAACCCATTATAATGAACGAGAGAACAAAACAACGGGTCGATGAAATCTGGGATTCATTGAATATTTTTACTGAGTAAAAAAAGGAACAGAAACATAATGAACAAACCTGCATACCATGTAAAGCCAAGCTCTATTCATGGCAAAGGCCTGTTTGCAGCCCGCGATATAAAAAAAGGCGATGTTATTGGAAGCATTAAATACCAGCCAACCGATGAAGACGGCCTCCATGTTTTATGGGTTAATGACAACCTGTCTGTTCGGGTTGACTGCGATTTAAAATACATTAACCACAACTCAAAACCCAATGCCTGCTATTACGACGACCTTAAAGTCGTTGCCCTTAAACACATTCGAAAGGGCGATGAAATCACACATAACTATGGTGATGACTGGGATTAGCCGAGGCAAAATTAGATGAAAAAAACACCTGCTCTTTTGTCTCTTTTTTATTCTAATGGCCTGCCAACTGACTTCAGCAGCTAAAAACTTACAAAGACATGAATAACAAATACCGGTATAAATTCATTGCGCACATTGCGTCAGGCTTTTTAGCCTTCTGAGGTGCCTCCTGAGCAATAAAATTCACCTCAGGTACACACCCGATTACGTCCATTTTCTTTTGCTCTGTAAAGAGCCTTATCTGCTTTGTCAACTAATTCCGCGACTGATATTTTGCTTTCACCCTTTGCTTCAGCCACACCAATGCTAACAGTAATATGAGGTGAAACCACAGATGCTTTATGCTCAATATCATGCTTCTCGGTTTGTTCACGAATCAACTCAGCAACATGCACAGCACCGTCTAAATCAACATTGGGAAGAATAACCGCAAACTCCTCACCACCGTATCTCACCACAAGGTCAGATGGCCTGTTTGCACATGACTCAAGTATACGGGCAAAACGCTGCAGCACTTCATCCCCCATACTATGGCCATAGGTATCGTTATAGGTTTTAAAGCTATCCAGATCAATCATTAACAAACTCAACGGCGTGTTTTCCCGTCGCCGCTGTCGCCATTCACGTTCAATAATAATGTCAAATTCTCTGCGATTAAACAGCCCGGTTAAAAAATCAATTCTGGCTATTTCATACAACTTATCTGTACTTCTTTTTGAGCGCAGAATTCTCACCATACGGTGCCCTAAAATCTCTTCATTAATATCACTGCAGGCAACATCTGCCACCCCCGAACGATAGGCTTCTATCTGTATATTTTCATCATCCGATAATAGAAACACCGGTATATATTGTGTGGCCGATGAGTATTTGAGTAAGCGAATTATATTTACGGATTCACTGCGGGAGTTATTCAATATAATCATATCCAGCGAATAAAGCCCGGGGGCAGCCGTCATAAAAGACGCTTCTGATTCAAAGTAATAGTAACTTGAAATCGCGTCTAACAGAGCCGGGCCGGCCCATTCACAACCGCGCTCTGATATAACCGCAATTGAATAGCGCTCCGACAACACGCAGGAAGCATCCTGAAAGTCCGTGACTTTAGTTCGGCCCTGCTCAATAAATTGAGTCAGTTGCTCAGAATTGGGAAAGCCCAGCAACTTAAATCCGCGGGATGATTCCATACTGGGAATATTGCGGGCAAATTGCCCCTGCTGCCAGGCGCTATGCCAGGCCTGAAGGTCTTTTTGAGCCCCTGTTTGAGTCCCCGGGTCAATAGTGATCCGGGGCAGCCCAATGGATAACAGCAACGGGGTTAACACCTCAGGATCTGAAATATCCTGCCCCTGCTGCCACAGAGCACGGTAAATAGCTGTACGCCTTTATTGCAGCCGCTGGGTAAGTTCTTAACACAGTGGCAAACAGCAGGCTGGCCTGACGGCTATTCGGCCGTGTCACTGGCAGATTCAGCTCAACATTTGGTGCCCTGGCATGAACATCATTAACCTCCTGTATGAGTTCCTGCTTATCGATATCGCTGAAACTGTGCTTATACAGGTCTGGCGCATGCTCTACCAGTAACCAGTTAACGGCTGCAGATAACCCCATACTCTCAAGGCGCTCATTGAGTGCAAAGCAGTAAGGACAGTTAAAATCACCATAAACTGTAATTGATATCGATTTCTCATCCGCCAATTTTTCTTCCACTTTGATAAGCACTCACAAATATCCGGCCACAATATAAACCCTGCGGGTATATTATAGTTGATTGCTCAGAGCTCACATCAGACAGAAAAACAGAGGTCCAGGCCCAATCCCCGGATTAATCAGAAACAGTTTCAGGCGGGGTTAAAGGCGAAACAAATGATCATACCAACGATCACAGCCTGCCGACTGTAACAGCTTTACATGCTCCCCCACTTCATTCTCATACCAGCCACGGTGATTCTGCAGTGGCTCTACCGAATACCCCCACCAGCTACCATCCGCATCCTGCGCTATAAAGCGCACCCACTCAGGCACACTGATCGCAGATAAATCCGGCTTTAAAACATCAGGCTTCAACAAACTCATCCAGCTCATCATCCATATGCATCATAGTTAATTCAGAGAAGCCACCTATCCACTTACCGTCAATCGCAATTTGCGGCACGGTACGCGCACCCTGGGTAATCTGCGACATTTCCCGTAAAGCTGCTGGATCTGAATCGACCTTTGCTTCTTCGTAGGGAATGCTCCATTTATCCAGCAAATGCTTAGTTTTGTCACAGATCGGACACCAGGGCTGTGCTATAAATCTTAATACGCGCCATTACTCACTCCAGATGATAAGGCCACATTATATCAAAATTTACCTATAACCCCTGCTTTATACACTTTACTTTAGGCGCACATGGGGCAAAATACCGGAACCAGAATAATCCGAGATATTTATGTTACACAAGGTCACCGTTCAACCCTCCGGCCATCAATTTGATGTTGAAGCAGGCGAAAGCATACTGGATGCCGCCATGCGGCAGAACATCGAACTGCCCTATGGTTGCCGAGGCGGCGTCTGTGGAAGCTGCACCGGCTATATTATAGAGGGTGAAGTGTATTATGATGATCAGCCCATCGCCCTCGATGAAAATATGAAAGCCAATGGTCAGGCACTGTTCTGCATTGCAAAAACCCACGCCGACCTGCAAATCAGCATCGAAGAGCTCGACGACTGCAGCCCGCTGGAAATCCGCAAAATGGGTTGCCATGTCAGCTCCAAAAACCACCTCTGCCACGATGTGATCGCCCTGCAAATCACCCTGGACCATGACCAGCGCCTGCAATACCACGCCGGCCAGTACATCGAATTTATACTTGAAGACGGTAAACGCCGCGCCTTTTCCATTGCCAACGCCCCCCATAAAGACGATTTAATTGAACTGCATATCCGCCATATTGATGGCGGAATTTTCACCGACTTTCTATTCAAATCCATGCCAGAGCACTCGGCACTGCAAATAGAAGGCCCGCTGGGGCAGTTTTACCTGCGCGAAGACCGCAATCGACCACTGATTCTTATGGGGGGAGGCACCGGCTTTGGCCCATTAAAAGCCATGATAGAACACATCGAACACGTCGGCTTCAATCAGCCGGTTCATCTATTTATGGGCGTACGTGCACTGCGCGACCTGTATATGAGCGACATGATTGAACAGTGGATTGCGAAAAACAATAAACTCAGCTTTACCCCGGTATTGTCAGATCCCCAAAATGAAGACAACTGGCCGGGTGAAACCGGTTTTGTACATCAGGTGGTAGCACAACAGTTTCCCCACCTGTCAGAGTTTGATATTTACATGAGCGGACCGCCACCCATGGTAAATGCAGCCGTTGAACTGTTTACCGCGCAAGGTGCATCAAAAGACAATATGTACTCCGATGCGTTTGAATATTCCAGCGATGCAAATCAGGCCATTGCTGCAAATAAGAAGCCATAGATAATGCTGAGTGCCCATGAGCTGCAGCAGGTGCTGCATAATGAAATACCCCTGACGCAAACCATCGGTATACAGGTAACAGAGTGCAGCCCGCAGCGCATTGAATTAACCGCTCCACTTGAACCCAATATAAACCACAAATGCACGGCCTTTGGTGGCAGCCTTTACTCAGTGGCCGTATTATGCGGCTGGAGTTATGTGTATCAACAAATGAAACTGAACCAGCTCACCGGCCATATTGTTATTCAGTCCAGTGAAGTCAACTACCTGCAGCCGGTTGATGGCGACATCAGAGCAATATGCGAAGCAGAAAATTCACCTGAACTAAAACGCTTTAGCAAAATTTATCGCCGCAAAGGTCGCGCCAGAATACATTTACAGGTTAAAATTTTATTTAACAATAGAGTCGCTGTCGATTTTAATGGGCAGTATGTGGTGCACTGTTAAGAGGGTCACTAAAAATCCTGCGGCTTCGCTGTTAACCCATCTACAATTGCCTGCTCAGCCTGGGTTAGTGCATTGCTTAGATTACTGATAAGCAATAAAAACGCTGCTGATATTATTTTAAGCTTAAGGCACATCATAATTTTTCAATACTGTAAATTCATTATGTTTTTTTACAGCTTATTCTCGCGTCTCAATTTGTTATAAAGCCTGAGGTTTTCTTTTTCCAGATTCATACTGTATGGTGTCCCATATGCTCCTACAAGCACGTCCATATCCTTCGTTTCATCAAGGTCATATTCCTCAACAGGACTACCGACTACAGAAAACTCTTTAAGACCAAGCATATGCCGAATGTTTTCTATTTTTTTTATTTTTGTGTCTTTTAAAAACAATCGAACAAGCTTCGTTTGTGATGATAAACCCTCTATTTTTGATACGCCTGTTTCAGATAGATTCAGAATTTCAAGATTCACCAGAGCTTTCAATCCTTCTATTTTAGTTATTTTTGTTTTTTCAAAATTTAACACCTCAAGATTAACCAGATCATCCAACCCTTCTATTTTCTCTATAGATGAGTACCTGAAGTCCAGCTCTTTTAAATTATTCAGACCCTCTAAATTCTCTATTTTAGTAACCTTATTAGCGATGATTGATAGTTTTTTAAGGTTTTTAAGATTCCGTAAATTCGGTATTTTTGTCAATATTCCACCACCAATCTCAAGCTCCTCCAGACTCTGTGGGTATTTCTGTATATTCTGACCGGCTACAGTTCGATGTAAACTTATCTTTTTAATCGTCTGGCTACTCGCAATATCTTTTAAATCAGTTATGCGTGAATCCATAGCATTAATCACTTCCAGCTTAGGAAAGTATTTCATCGAGGGTAATTGTTCAATATGAGAAGCATTTATTTCTAGCCAGCGTAATTGTTTAAGTTTTTCTAACTCATCAATTTTCTTTAAATGTGTATCTGATACGTTTAGATAATTTAATTTTTTTAATTTACTCAGGTGCGTTATTTTTATCAACGGCATCAGCCTTAGCATTAATCGTCGTAACCGGGGCAATCCCTTACCTAATTTTACTTCTTTTATAGTGTTGGTTATGGGGTATGGGTTTGACAAATGAAACTCTTCTAATGATCGCAAATCTGATAGCTCCACCACTGAAGACTCAAACTGATTATCATAGAGATGTAACACCCTTAGTTTAGGGAGTTCTTTTAAAAGACTTAGGCCTTCAAGGCCTGCATGCTCTAATGAAAACGAGATTATATTACCTTTTAAATCCAGATAAATCCTATCTGCACCCCGCACTAATTTATAAATGCTTTTACTGGAGGTTTTTATAGATAGATACCCGTCAACTGTAAGAACAAGCGACTCTGGTTTAACCACTTTGTAAACAATCTGTTCTAACACTGAGGCTTTGCCTCGCTCGATAAAATACTGCTTAACCAGTTTTACCTGAGCAGAACCATCTACAATTGCCTGCTCAGTCTGGGTTAGTGCATTTGACAGATTACTTATTAACAGCAGGCCCAAAAAAAGCAAACTACATATTGTTTTTGATTTCATATTTTTAGTCTCTTACTAAACCGTGAATATCAGCTTTGAGCTGAAAATCATAATGCCTCCAACGTGATGCTTCAAAATAACCGGCATTCACATCTGGTATAAAATCTCCCTCCTGCAATGCAATAACAACACTTATTTCCGAGTGCTCAAGCATTGTCGATTCTACGGGTTGCTCTTTTGCCCGATTAAAATAGTCAATAATGTGAGCAACTGTATAAATACTGCCACTTTCACCTTCTATATCCCCCATATTTGAATTCTCGACAGGATGTGGGTATATTGTACAAAAAATTAATAACTCTCCACGCCTATAACAACACCCATAAGGGGCAAACTGTGCGAACTCTATTCATATTAACATTACTATTAAACCTGGCGGCCTGTGGGAAAGACCCTTACGAAGTGAGCATGGCCATCTGTGAATCACCAACTGAAGAACAGGTTCCATCACTGCACACTCTGGCGGAAGCGGTTGATATGAATTATTTTGCGGATTACTGCGGGCCATTATTTGAAAAGGTGATGACAACTGATAATGAAATCCACTTTTATAACCAGGACATTTCAGTACTACAAGGGCTAACCGGAATAAAATCGTTAACTATTTCTGGCATGTTTAATTTAGAAAACCTGGATATTCTTAAAAACTTCACTCAACTGAGCGCCCTAAAAATTTACGAAAATCGTAAACTTACTGATATTTCTGCTATTAGTGACCTTACTAGTTTAACGTCTTTAACCATCTCGGAAATGCCGATTGAAAGTATAGATGTTATAAAAAATCTGGTTAACCTAAAAAATCTGAGGCTTACTTTTATTGATGAAATAGACCTCAAACACCTCTCCGCTATGAACAAAATTCAGTCACTCAAGCTAATGGAAATCCACAGCATTAAAAACATTAACACCATAGAAAAACTCACTAGCTTACAAGAATTAAGTATCTCCCGCATTCTATATCCAGATAGCAATATCAGCTATTTGAGTAATTTAACTAAATTAACTATATTGGAAGTTAGTGGTTCTGATATAGAAGATATCACACCAATAAAAAACCTGCGCAAATTAACAGACTTGAGTTTACATTCTAATGACATTATCGACATCAGCCTACTGCAGAACCTGAATAAACTGGAGAAACTTAATCTAGCATTCAATAAAATATCGAATGCATCACCACTGCAAAATTTGCCGCATTTAAAAAAGCTAAGAATAGGACTCAACAAAATAAGCGACGCTTCGCCAATATTCAAAATCCCTCAACTTAAAAACCTTGATATAACCAACAACCCCATTTTAAAATGCCCACTACTGGAAAAACCATCATGCGCCCAGTGCATGAGAAACTGCCTGTACGCAGTTGAGCAGTATGAAGAAAAACAGCAAAAATTAAAAAAACATTAAGCACATATCCATCAAAACATTTAATTTACAGCGTTAGCCTCTTAACTCAGCTGAAAATCATGCGTTATTATCTGGACACAAGGAAAGGACACCCATTCTCAGGCGCGTATGCGCCAAAGATGCCCGTATCGAGCTATTAACCTAAATTAATCAGTTAACCGCACAAATGCACTGTAAGCATTTGAGAATATTAGCTAGTGCCCATCCAGAAACAGGCATCTGCTGCAAACGAAATTGAAACGCCCTCTTCACGCCACTATATATAGTTGCCTGGAATAACCAAACGCCTATATCCAGTGACGCAAATCTAACATTTCAATTTCGCTTTCGCGACGATGTATTTCTGGATGGGCACTAGCTATTTTCACTCAGTGCAAGTCACCCATTCGGTGAGGGTGCGACACCATAATTTGCCCCCCCTGGGAGCACACCTGACTCTATCAAAGCATCACTCCTTTGCGTCCTGCAACCGCGATATTAGTGCATCCCTGCACGTCTTCGCTCCTTTGCGTCCTGCAACCGCGATATTAGTGCATCCCTGCACGTCTTCGCTCCTTTGCGTCCTGCAACCGCGATAT
>UOFI01000136.1_pt1 | contig 44511 bp, 39 predicted proteins | sample 1988361 | NCBI WGS metagenome assembly UOFI01 (sample SAMEA4712194, study PRJEB27164) | hydrothermal vent metagenome | biome: marine basaltic hydrothermal vent biome; feature: marine hydrothermal vent; material: mineral | place: Pacific Ocean | collected 2011-06-14/2011-07-23 | depth 1689 m
TCAGGCTACGCTATAAAGTGCTGCGTCTCTGTGCCCATATATTGTTATACTAGTCCCGGGTTAATGATCGGGCTAATGATTTATTAATGGGGGTTTCACAGTATGCTATGCATTGCCATGCTGTGCACTGGAACAATAAATGTGAGTGAACAATCACAATGAATTTTATTGAAAACCCGAACGTACTGACGGTGTTTAATCAATACCCGGCCCCCTTGCGGCAGAAGCTGCTGCTTTTGCGTCAGCTGCTGCTGGAAACCGCCGCCGGTTTAGCAGATGATAACGAGCTGCAGGAAACATTAAAATGGGGTGAGCCTGCTTACCAGACTAAAAATGGCAGCACTCTGCGTATGGCCTGGAAGAAATCAGCTCCCCAGCAATTTGCCCTGTACTTCCACTGTAAAACAAAGCTGGTTGACACCTTCAGGGAGCTTTACCACGATGTATTGTGTTTTGAAGGAAACCGAGCCATTGTTTTTAATAAAAACGATGTAATCCCCGTTGATGAAATAAAACACTGTATTTTACTCTCACTCACCTATCATAAAATAAAGCACCTTCCTTTGCTGGGCACATAAGCGTCCACCTGAAAAACAATATATTATCAAAGCGTTATATTGCCGAAGCAGATAAGAAGGACAGCCGTTATTAAACAAACTATGACACAAGTCTTTGCCTTCTATGGCGCTATGCGTCAGAATTCACGGCACCCGTATAATCAACTCACCCCGATATGACACCAGACCAGTACTGCCAGAACAAAGCAGCGGCCAGTGGCTCCAGCTTTTACTCCAGTTTTCGCTTTCTGCCGGAGCTGAAACGCCGTGCGATTACCGCTCTGTACGCGTTCTGCCGTGAGGTCGATGATGTGGTGGATGAATGTAGTGATGAAAATGTGGCGCGCACATGTCTGCACTGGTGGCGCAGCGAGGTTAAGCGGCTGTATCAGAATAATGCCTCTGAGCCGGTCACCCATCCGGTTATTCTGGCACTGCGTGATCTGCTGGATGATTTTAATCTGGCGGAGGAGTACCTGCAGGAAATTATTGACGGCATGGAAATGGACCTCGACACCCACCACTATGCCCGTTTTAAGGAGCTGTCCCTTTACTGCTACCGTGCCGCCAGTGTGGTGGGGCTTCTATCTGCAGAGATTTTTGGTTTTAACAACCGCGAAACATTAAAGTATGCCCATGATCTGGGTATGGCGTTTCAGCTCACCAATATTCTGCGCGATGTGCGTGAAGATGCTGAGCGCGGACGAATTTATCTGCCGCTGGATGAGCTGCAGCAGTTTTCAGTCTCACCGGAGGATTTAAAGCGTCCCATTACCAGTGATTCGGTACAGGCATTATTTCAGTTTCAGGCAGACCGTGCCCGGGATTATTATCGCAAAGCATTTAGCCAGTTACCGGAAGAAGACCGCTACACCCAGCGCACCGGCCTGATTATGGCGGAAATTTACCAGTCACTGCTGAATGAAATTGAAGCCGATGGGTTTCGAGTACTGGAACATCGCATTAAACTCACCCCGATGCGTAAACTCTGGCTAGCCTGGAGCGCCTCGCGCCGGGAGAAAAAGCGCCATAAACAATATTTACGCAAGTCGGCCTGATGGCTGAAAAAAAACCACCCGCTCAGCAAAATATCGCCATTGCCGGTGGTGGCTGGGCCGGTCTGGCTGCCGCGATTGAGCTGTGCCGTTCAGGACATAAAGTAACGTTGTTTGAATCATCTCCACAGCTCGGGGGTCGGGCACGCAGCATCGAATGGAATGGTATGACACTGGATAACGGTCAACACTTAATGATCGGCGCATATCAGACCATGCTCTCTCTGCTAAGCACCCTGGGCTCGGCGCTTAATGTCGATAACCAGCCGCTGTTTAAACAACTGCCCCACCATTTACTGATGTTCGATGCAACAACGGGCGCTGAGGTTTTTGAGCTGAAGCTCCCCAGCTTTCCCGCGCCCCTGCATTTACTGTTTGGCATTTTAAAAACACCTTTCCTTTCCATGGTGGAAAAACTTCAGCTGCTGATTCGATTTAAGCGTTTGTTAAATACCCCCATAGCCACGGATATACCGGTTAATGAGTGGCTGGATAGTGCTGATTTACCTGAACGCTACCGCAAAAACATACTCGACCCTGTGTGTCTGGCCGCTCTCACCACCCACCCGGAACGAGCCTCTGCCCGCGCCTTTCAAGCTGTGCTGCAGCAAACCTTTAATGCGCCGGCAAGCTTTACCGACCTGCTGATTCCCACCACCGATTTAAGCCGGCTCTTTGCAGAGCAGGCAAAACAGTTTATTCTGCAACACGGGGGCAGCATTAAAACCCGCAGTAAGTTGCAGGGGCTGCAGATAGAAAATAATCGGGTTAATAGTATCAATGTTAATAATGAAAACCTGCACTTTGATCAGCTGATTCTGGCCACCCCGCCCAGAACCACCGCCAGGCTTCTACAGAACATTGAACAGGCAGCGCAAACCTGCGAGCAGATCAATTGCCTGCGCTTCGAGCCGGTGACCACTCTGTATTTAAAATTCAGCCAGCCGGTGAGCCTGCCCACCCGTATGATCGGTATGCTCAATGGCCATGCCGAATGGGTGTTTGAACGCGCCACCAGTGGCCATGCCAATGTGCTGGCGGTGGTCATCAGTGCTGAGGGCGCACATTTACACATGCCGGCATCACAGTTAACAGAGCGAATACTCGAAGAGCTTAAATGCTGCATAAAAAATCTGCCGGAGCTGCTCGATAGCCAGCTTATTATTGATAAACGAGCGACATTTCAATGCCATGTCGATATTGATCAGTACCGCCCGGGCACTACTACAAGTTTGATAAATCTCAAATTAGCGGGTGATTATGTCTATATTGAAGAAAATAATCAGCCAGGACTGCCATCAACACTCGAAGGCGCACTGCGCTCTGGTGTAAAATGCGCACAAACCATTATTTCCAACTGAGAACACTATGCAATACCAGGCAAAAAAAGACTTTTTAAACGATAAAATCATCCTTGTAACCGGAGCCGGAGATGGGCTGGGAAAGGCCGCCGCCAAAACCTATGCGGCACACGGTGCCACGGTGGTTCTGTTGGGGCGTACCAGCAAAAAGCTGGAAAAAACCTATGATGAAATCATTAATGCCGGGCACCCGGAGCCCGCCATTTACCCACTGAACCTTGAAGGAGCCTCACCCAAAGACTACGAAGATTTAGCTAATGTGCTAAAAGAGCAGTTCGGCAGCCTGCACGGGCTGCTGCATAATGCGGCAATTCTGGGTACCGTCACCCCCATACAGCAGCACGATATTGAAGTCTGGTTCAAGGTTATGCAGGTCAATTTAAATGCGCCATTTGTAATGACCCAGGCCCTGTTGCCTCTGCTTCGGGAAACCGAAGGCTCAAAAATTATTTTCACCACCGATGATAAATCACAGGCCTACTGGGGTGCCTATGGCATATCCAAAGATGCCACCACCAGTTTTATGAAAGTGCTCGCAGACGAAATGGACACCGAAAACAACTCCGTGCAGGTGAATGCACTTAACCCCGGCGCTGTGCGTACACAGATGCGGGTGCGCGCATTCCCCGGTGAAAACCCTGACACTCTGCCCCAGGCCGAAGATGTTATGGCGGCCTATTTATACCTGATGAGTGATGACTGTAAGGAAACCGGGCAGACGATACTGGCGCAGGATTAAGCCAGCCGCGAATGCCCTCCCCTGAACTGTCTGTCTGGCTACTCTCGGCCTATCGATCACAGAGCCATGGAGCCTGGGCAGACTGGCTGTGTAAAACATTCAGTGATATTCACTGGCAAAAACGGGAGCTGCCCGGGCGACACTTTCGCTGGCGTATTCGCGGCAACCCGCTGTCGTGGCTGCATCAGTTACCAGATGACACGCCGGATTTCATTCTTGCCACCTCCATGGTCGATCTGGCCACGCTAAAAGGCCTGCACCCCCGACTGGCTAATATCCCCTGTATTTACTACTTCCATGAAAACCAGTTCGCCTACCCCACCAACGCACAGCAACACCCATCCGTCGATCCGCAGATGGTGCAGCTTTATGGCGCACTGGCCGCCAACCGGCTTATCTTTAATTCGGCTTATAACCGGGATTCTTTTCTGCAGGGCGTGGATAACTTATTAAAAAAACTACCGGATGAAGTGCCGCAAAATATCGTCAGAGAGCTGCAAAATAAATGCCATCTTCTACCCGTTGCGATAAAACCGGTTGCCTGTAAAACTGAACGCAAAAACCCACAGCTGATTCTCTGGAACCATCGCTGGGAATACGACAAAGCCCCGCAGGTGTTTGCAGATGCCCTTGATATATTAAGTAAAACCTACCCAAGCTTTCAGCTGGCTCTGCTGGGTGAGCGCCCACCGCAGAAACCTGATGCACTGCTGCAGATAGAACAGCAGCACAGCGAACGAATAACCATTAACCAAAGAGTTTCAAAGAAAGACTACAGACAATTGATTGCACAGGCGGGTATTGTTGTAAGCAGCGCTGTTCACGAATTTCAGGGGCTGGCCATGCTGGAAGCCGCAAGTGCAGGCACCATCCCCCTGGTGCCAGATGACCTGTGCTACCGTGAACAATACGCAGAAAAATACCGCTATAAAGCCGGCAGCAGTAAAGCCCTGGCCAAGAAGCTTTACAGCACCTTACAACAACCGCCGGGTGCTGCCGATGTTTCTTTCTGTTATGAAGAGAATTTAATCAATCAGTGGCGCGCGCTGTTACAACTGGGGCCAGAGTGCAATGGTTTCTAGTTTTAGCGTTAATTGTGCTCTGAGCCTGTTTCTTACCTCTTCGCCCACCATTTCTCCCACTTCCGGGCATTCTGGTTTCCAAACATAAATCCTTTTCCTCTGATTATGCAAAGCGCCTTTAATGCGGTTTCCTTAACATTGCTATCAGAATCACCCAGCATTTTTATTAGATACGGTACACCGTCATACATCATACGCCCTGCAATAGCAATAAACGCAGCTGCAGCTTCGCGATGCCCCTTATCATCGCTTTGAAGATAGGGTTTCACATCATTAAAGGAGAATTTGAGTTTGCTTTCACTCAACATTTCCTTATAGTGTGAAGATACGCCATCTCGCCAGTACAGCGCCATTTCGACGTCTTGAAAACCTAACTGGCGAAGCAGCCCAGGATTATCAAATGGCAAAACAAGGCAGGTTTTGGCCTTACTTAAAAGTTCGGGTAAAGACTCAGCCCCGTATTCAAGTGCGATGCGCCGAGCAGCCCACTGCCCTTCTTCAATATAACCCCCTCCTATACCACCAACATGGCGAGGATTGCGATCGCCCAGTGACTGTACCAGCATTTTTAACCTTTCATTTTTATCCATGCAACACCCCGTGCCTCAACAAATAACATTAATTATTGTACAGGTATTAAAAAAATAGTGAAATCGGGACAGAAAAACCGGAGCCAGAGTGCAATGGTTTCTAGTTTTAGCGTTAATTGTGCTCTGAGCCTGTTTCTTCAGTATCCATCTAAATAAAACCAGCCGTTTATCCTGTTTGTTGTTTATTTTTTATATAACAGTTGTGCTGTCGCATACTAACTGTTATAAAGTAACCATGATGACTGAAAAACAATACACACTCGATGAGTTATCCATTCTGGTTGATATATCAAAACGGACGATTCGCTACTACATCCAGCAACAGCTGGTTAACCGGCCCGATGGAGAGAAAAGGGGTTCGCATTACACGCAGGTACATCTGGAGCAATTGCTTGAGATAAAAAAATGGCAGAAAGAAGGCTTAAGCCTGGAGCGCATCAAGTCGCTGCTGGGGGTTAACCCGGACACAAGCCGTATAACACCTGCCACTACACAACAACCGGGGGATATTTCAGTATGGAGCCGTATTTTTATTAATGACGGAATTGAAATACAGATTGACCCGATAAAAGCAGATATGACGGCAGAGGAGTTACGCACATTGGTAACACAGGTCACCGGCTTGTATCACAAAATAAAAATGGAGAGGAAATAATTATGTTAGCCATGTCTACAGCCGTATTAAAAACCGCACAGGGCGAAGCCGTCGCACTAAAAGGCGTTGATGTTCAGGCCGAACTCACCGGCCTGATGAGCAATGTCAGCATTACACAAAACTATCAGAATATTGAGAACACAAATATTGAAGCGGTTTATACATTTCCGCTGCCGCTGGATGCGGTTCTGCTGGATTTAACGGTCACGCTGGGAGATAAAACACTGAAGGGAAAAATTATTGAAAAGCAACAGGCAGAGGCGCAATACGAAGAGGCCATTACCGATGGTGACTCCGCCATTATGCTGCAGGAAACTCAGCCCGGACTGTTTACAATGAATGTGGGCAATATACTGGCGGGTGAAACCATTGTGATTAAGTTCCACTACGGCGCACTGCACAGCTACCAGAATAAAAGTCTGCGCTTTATGTTGCCCACGACCATTGCGCCCCGTTATGGTGACCCATTACAGGCGGGGATTGAACCCCATCAGGTGCCGGAGCATTCACTTTCTGCAGACTATGGTTTTAGCCTGAAGCTGGTGATTAATGGTTTGCTGGTCAACTCGGATATCAGCTGCCCAACTCACCCGGTTTCGATTAAATCAGAGAGTGAAAAAGTGGTTATCAGTATGCAACAGGAAGTCGCTGCAATGGACCGGGACTTTGTTCTGAACTTCGATAATATTCTCACCAGCGACAGTACGGCACGGGTTGAAAAAGATTATCAGGGCTATGTTGCGCTGGCCAGTTTTCACTGTGATTTTAATGTGGATGAAGATACATCACCTCGCAGCTATAAGATTGTGGTTGACTGCTCCGGCTCTATGTCCGGTGACTCCATGAGTCAGGCAAAAAAAGCCCTGAGTAAAATTCTTGAGTCATTAAGAGACGGTGATTTTCTGAATATTATTAAATTCGGTTCTCACTATGAGATGCTGGCTGAAGAACAGTTATGCATTAATGAGCAAAACAAAATTCGCATTACAAACTATATTCGAAACATTGATGCCAATATGGGGGGTACAGAAATGGATGCTGCACTCATGGCAAGCTATAAAATTTCACAGCAGATGGAACTGTCTCATGATGTATTATTAATAACCGATGGTGAGGTATGGAACGAATCAGAACTGATACAACATGCAAAAAACTCTCATCACCGTATATTTACCATTGGTGTCGGCAGCTCGGTTGCTGAGAATATTGTGCGTGAGCTGGCTGAAACCACCGGTGGTGCCTGTGAACTGGTCACACCCAATGAATCTATGGCGAATAAAATTCACCGTCATTTTAAACGCATGTTCTCACCCCGCGCTAAATCAGTGAATATTAGCTGGTCACAAAAGCAGAAAAACGGCACACCGAGGCTCTGTACACCTGAAAACATCAAGTCAGTTTATGCCGGTGATACGCTGCATGTGTTCGGCTGGTTCGATACTTTACCCGAAGGCCATATCGCACTGGAAGTCACCCTGCCCGATGGTACGCAGCTGGTGGATAAAAGCCGCTATGCCGCTGTGCTGGAAAAAAATGACGATTATTTTCTAACCCGCATGGGCACGGCGGACCTGCTTAGAAATGAATCGAGCACAGAGCATTCAAACATGGATGAATCTTTAAAAACTGAAATGGCGGTTAAATACCAGCTAATGACACCCTGGACAAATTATCTGGTGGTGCATGAACGCACAACGGACAAAGCAGCAGACCTGCCTGACATTAGAACGGTACCACAGACACTGGCCGCCGGATGGGGCGGCATGGGTACAATGGCCGGTGAGATCTGTGCTGCACCGCTGGATATGATGATGAGCAAGAGCCGCGCACCACAACGCAATTCAAGCGCATTACGTAAAAAGAAACGAGCCGCTCCGTCAATACCCATGGATGATTTTATGTCTGACTCTGCGCATATCTCAGATGATATATTCTGCGACTTAGACCCCATTCGTGAGTTAATACCTGAAAACATACTGGACAATATTTTATCCTTCAGTAAAAACCTTAATCACCGGATTTCTGTAATGCACGAAACCGACATTGGCTCATTAACACTGCAGGACTTTAAGCAGCTGGGCGCAGGTGAGCATTTGATGAAACTGCTGAATGATCTGCGTATTTCAGGGCGCAATGAAACAGAACTTGTATTGTCGATTTTACACACACTTATTAATTCAGGCTATAAGAATGAATTTGATAAGCCGGTAACACGGGCAATACGCTGGGCCTGTAAACAGCAGGCTCTGGATAATGCTTTACTGGATGAGATAAAGGTTAAGTTTGATAATTTATTATCTGTGAATGTCTGATAATTGTTTTTTTATTGAATCCCCCTCGCTTGCGCGAGGGAGTTTTAATCGTTTTTTCCGAAAATTAACGCTAATGGACTTGAACAAAACATCTAAAATACCCGGGAACAATCGTTTGCTTCGTAGCCTGGATGTAGCGCAGCACAACCCGGGGAGATGCTATAAATATCTGTCACAGTATTTACATTGGAAGCAGAGCTTCAGGGCATGCATTCCCAGGCAGAGCCCGGGAACGAGAGCGAAGCTTCAACGTAATCCGGGAATCACCTCAGAAAACAAGGCTTTCGCTCTTAGCCTTACATTCCATCAATCACTTCCAGCAACTAATCGAGTTCGCATAATACGCCAGTAAAACCAGGGCATTTTCTTCAGCACGCAACAAACTGTCTTCCACATCAATCAGTTTTCTGTGTAATAACAGATCCAGCGCATTGCTTAGCACACCTTCACAGGCACTGTCAGAAATATCAATGGGCGCGCCTTTCTGTTTTAGCTCATCAATGCGTTTTACCGCCTGTAATTTAAGTTCCAGTTCACTTTTCCAGTTTTCTTTATTGTTTAGCAGTACCTCAGAAATTAACGCCACGGGCAATATCGGCACTACAGCAGCGACATCTTTCATCAGTGTTTCCGCCAGTTGTTTAATCTGCTGAAAACGCACTTCAGGCTCACTCTGACTAAAGTCAATACTGTTTTGTTCACAGTATTGTTTCACAGATACCGGCGAACCGAAATTAACACTGGCATAACCAAATCGTCGCCAACGCATTTTTCTTGATAAAACGGCCATTTTATAAATAAAAGAAAAGCCGGTTTTAAATATAAACCATTTACTGCGTTTTTCTGCACCCCGCTCTATTTTTCTGATCAGGGTACGGTCTTCAATCACCCGGTCATAGTTTATTCCCACCGGCACAAACACCACGTCTTTATCTCTGTCGGCATGAAACTCTCTTAACATATAATCCAGAAAACCGAGTTTAGGCTCTCTCAACAAACCATTTTTTGTTAAGCCTCCCTCAGGAAAAACAGCCTGACAAACACCGGCACGACTGGCCATATGCACATAACGTTCAAGAATTTTCCGGTACAGTTTATTACCCGAGTTTCTTCTAACAAAAAATGCGCCCATTGATTTTATGAGTGGTTGTAACGGCCATACCCTGGCCCACTCACCGACGGCATAGGATAGAGCTGTTTTTTCTGCCGCCAGAAATGAAACCAGCACATAATCCATATTGCTGCGATGGTTCATTACAAATACAACGCTGGCGCTCGCAGGAATTTTTTTCAGACCGCCCTTGTCATAAAAACCCACTCGAACGCGATAAATCAGGCGTGCAAATTTTCTTGCCAACCAGTAACCAAAACGAAAGTAGATATAGGCATTAAACGCCGGCACTATTTCATTAGCAAAATGTCGGGCCTTTTCCTGCACGGCGGCAATGGGCATGTTGTTTTTTTCAGCATAAACCTTAATGGTTTCAATCACCTGCTCATCAAATACCAGCTGGTCAATTAAACCCTGTCTGCGGGTGAGTTGAAAAGGACGGATTTCTATTGCCAGACGAGTGCTGACTTCTTCTATGACTTTATTAACCCGGCGCTGTAAATACCAGCGCAGCCCCGGCATTAATAAACGATCGAGCACCATAACGGCAGAAAACACCAGCAGGAGCACAAAAACCCAGAGCGGCACTGAGATGTAATGGTCCATATATTATTTTTGTCTCCGGCTACTGGGGGGTTGAGCGTTAGCCCCCGGGGTTTGCAGGCATGCGGTGTCGAACCTGCAGAAATATATTCCCACACAAACATTCTTTATAAAAGGCTTTTAGTTTTCCGAGCCCTTGTCCGGCTTTACTTTAAGCGTAATCCTAAATTAATGGCATCCGTCAGCATAACACAGGCTACAACGAATAAACCTCAGTGAAAAAACGCCGGATTACTCCGCTGCACCAAGCGCCAGACTTAAAAACCTCGCGGTAATATCAACCGCTGATATCACTTTGCTGTATTCCATTCGGGTGGGGCCAATCACCGCCAGCACACCCAGCGTATTCTCCTTGCCGCCATAGGGTGCTGAAATTACACTGAACTCTTCCAGCCCGTCTATTCCTGCTTCAGAGCCGATAAACACCTGCATATCATCCGCCTGAATACAGCGATCCAGCAACCCCAGCATATCCCGTTTATTCTGAAAAATCTGAAACAGCTGCTGCAACTGGCTGGCATTATCCGCTTCGCTGTTAAAGCGAATCAGGTTCGCCTGCCCCTGAAGCCGATAAGCTTCACCCTCTTCATCAGGCTTCAGCGCCTGATCGGCCAGATCAACCGCTGCTGCCATTAACTTGTCGACCTGGGAACGGGCAGAGTGTAATTCTTTCATTAACAAAGCCCGTATCTGAAAAATATCCTGCCCCATAAAGTGCTGATTCAGGTAGTTTGAAATTTTTACCAGCTCATCCTGTGTGTGATCCTTATCAACATGGATAATGCGGTTCTGTACATCCCGTTCATTCACCACCAGTATGGCGAGAATTTTTTTATCCGGTAACGGCAGAAATTCAATGCGGCGCAAATTCAGCTGACCACTTTTGGGCAGGGTGATCACCCCCGCCATCTGTGTAATATCCGATAACAGATTATTGGCAATATTGATCAGCGTGTCTTTATCCTGATCGGCATTGAGCTGCTCTTTTAAACGACCTTCAATAGCAGATTCTATCGGGCTGAACTCCAGCATTGAGTCCACATACATGCGAAACCCCAGATTAGTGGGCACTCGCCCTGCCGATGTGTGGGGCGCAGAGACCAGCCCCATGGAGTCCAGACCCGCCATCACATTACGTATGGTGGCGGTTGAAATTTTAAGGCCGGCACTTTCAGCCAGTGTTTTTGAACCCACTGGCACGCCTTCTTCAACATAACAGTTAATAAGTGCTTTAAGCAGGTTCTGCGAACGGGCATTCAGCAGGTTTGTTTTAGATAAGTGACGGGAGGGTTTAGCGGGCATTATTGTTTCTGCATTAAGAAGATAACATTATTATGGCACAACTGTTTAGAGGGCACTGACTTCTCGGTTTTTATTTGCTGAACTCACAACGCTTTAAGGTGGCCGCTCTCGATTGTATAAATAGTATCCATTCTTTTCGCAAATTCCATATCATGGGTCACCACAATTAAGCTGGTACCCAGATCATTATTCAGTCGCATAAGCACCTGGATAACCTGCTCGGCGGTTGCTTTGTCCAAATTACCGGTTGGCTCATCGGCACAGATACAGCGAGGCTCATTAATCACCGCACGGGCAATCGCCGCCCTTTGCCTCTCTCCTCCGGATAACTCCGCCGGCTTATGATCTAGACGCCGGGTCATACCCACTTTATCCAGCAAAGCCGATGCCAGACTGAGGGCCTGTGAAGGACTGCTGCCCCGTACCAGTGCCGGCATTGCGACATTCTCCTGTGCAGTAAATTCAGCCAGTAGATGATGAAACTGATAAACAAAACCCAGCTGGTTATTGCGCAGGCGACAGCGCGCTTTTTCTGACATACGCACCAGATCTTTTTCGCCGATAAACACCTGACCCGATGTCGGCTTATCAAGCCCACCCAGCAAATGCAGCAAGGTACTTTTGCCCGAGCCGGAAGCCCCCACAATCGCCACCTTCTCACCGGCTTTCACGCTCAGGTTTACATTCTGTAAAACATCCAGACGATTGCCACCGCCTTCCGTAAATGACATACACAGGTCCACCGCTTCCATAATAACCGGCATGCCGGTACCGGCAGGAAATATCTGCGAGTCAGTGAAAGGATTTAGCCGGGACATTACTCGTACCTCAGTGCATCAGCAGGTTGAATTTTAGCCGCCCGCCAGGCAGGATAAATGGTTGCCAGCACAGACAGGCCAAAGGCGGAGGCGGTATAGGTGAGTACATCTTCAAAATGCAGATCAGATTTGATTTCGGTAATATAGTAAACATCTGCGGGTAAAAATTTGGTATTCATCAAGCCTTCTATAAAACCGACAATATCACCCACATTAACCGCAATGGGCACACCAATGGCAACCCCCACCAGCGTTCCCACCAGGCCGATTACCACCCCCTGAACGATAAACACCCACATTAAACTGTTCGGTGTCATACCAATGGTGCGCAATATGGCAATATCCGCCTGTTTATCATTAACGGTCATCACCAGGGTTGAAATAATATTAAATGCCGCCACCGCCACTATCAGCAATAGAATAATAAACATCACGACTTTTTCTGTTTTTAATGCCTTAAATAAATTACTGTGCATTTTTGTCCAGTCCCGCACCCAGTAATCTTCACCAATGGATTTATTGAGCTCACGGGTCACTTGTTGCGCAGAAAACATATCATCCAGCTTGAGCCGGACCCCTTCCACTCGCTCGCCCATACTGAACAGTTTTTGCGCATCTGACATATGCATAAAAGCCATGGAGCGATCATACTGGTGCATGCCTGCCTCGAAAACACCAACAACCGTAAATCGCCTTAGTCGTGGCATCACCCCTACCGGTGTGACATTGGCCTGGGGTGTAATGACGGTAATTTTTTCGCCTTCAAAAACCCCCATGGCATTTGCAAGCTCACGCCCCAGCACAATACCAAAGCGCCCGGGCTTTAAATCTGACAATTTTCCAGAGACCATTTTTTTATCAATTTCAGAAACGCTGGGCTCCATACCAGGCAATACTCCCCGGATAATGGCTCCACTCACCCGGTTGCGATTGCTTAACATCGCTTCATTTTGTGTAAAGGGTGCAGAATTTAAAACATGGGGGTGTTTAGCCACTTTTGTCTGAATTGACTGCCAGTCACTGAGGCTGCCATCCTGTCCGGTCACTGTTGCATGGGCCGTCATACCCAGGGTGCGCTCACGCAGTTCTTTACCAAAACCGTTCATGACTGAAAGCACAACAATCAGTGCCGCCACACCCAGGGCTATTCCCAACATAGAAATAAGTGCGATAAAAGACACAAAACCATTACGTCGTCTGGCACGTGTATATCGAAGGCCGATATAAAGCTCTTTCGGTCTGAACATATCTGAAGAAATTCTTCTTTAAATTTAAATTAATGAGTTGCAGGTCTGAAAATTATTCCTGCGTTATCGATTGAAATGAAAATGGAACCGCTTTATCAACTTCTATTCCATCAAAATCAATTTTCACGCTATAAGCAAGCACTTCTACCCCTTCCCTGACGGCCTCCCTTAATAATCGTCCATATTCTGCATCAATCGAATCGGCCACGGTGACAAGGTTAACATCAGTACGCATGATTATAAACAGCAGAGCCGCCCTGTAACCTGATTTTACCTGTTGGGTTAACTCACGCAAATGTTTCTGACCTCGCGTGGTCACCGAATCGGGAAAACTGGCAACCCCTTCCTGCAGACTTAAAGTAACGTGCTTTACTTCAACATAAACCCGCTGATCGTGGTAACTCAGAAAAAAATCAACTCGACTTTTTTCTTCGCCGTAGGGCACTTCGGTATGACATTCATCAAACCCGGTAAGTTCCGTAATTTGCTGGCCCAACAAAGCTTCATGCGCCACCTTATTGGTTAAACCTGTGTTAATACAGGCCATAACCCCCGGTTTGAGCTCCACCAGTTGCCAGCTATGGGGGTATTTCCGTTTAGGGTTATCAGACACACTCAGCCAGACATTGGCTGACTCAGGTGCACAACCGGTCATTGCTCCGGTATTGGCACAATGGGCGGTTACCAACCGACCATCATCCAGTGTAATATCTGAAAGAAAACGCTTATAGCGCTTTATGAGCTTACCTCTGATTAACGGCGAATCAAACTGCACACTAAAATACCTTCTGTGTTCAACAAACTGTGACCTGCAAATTATTTAACTGCACACATTGACCTGCGTGTATTTTACAACGTTTACGCAACTCGACCTTATCATCAACTTTAACCTGGCCATCTGCAATCAGTGTTTTTGCCAGCCCGCCACTTTCACAAATACCGGTTATTTTTAACAGGCTGTTCAGTTCAATATAATCCCTGCCTTCAAGCTCAAACGTTTGCATATTTTTCTCTGTACGGGTAAATTAATTATTGAGCTAAAAAGGCACATCTCAGCTAATCTAACACTGCCGGGATGTGCCTTGAGGTAATATTAAACAGGTTGAAAACAAACAGATTTTTAACTGCTTTTTCTAGCTGATCTTTCCGGGGTAATCCGCAATGCCCGGGTTATCTTTTACACCCACCAGGGTCGGATGATTAATTTTGGGCAAGCGCAGCACATTATCTTCACCACGATTTTTAAGAATATAATCTCTCACTACATCCCACATTAGTCGCCCGTCCGGTGCTTTATTAACCGTCGCCCAACCCGCAACTTTATACATCTGATCCGGTTCAATCGCATGGCCATTATCCAGTTTTGCATCAGTCAGGCGCTGATACAACGGCTTAGAAGGGTCGATGGTATAATCCATGCCGCCAACCCGTACCATGTCACCACCGGACTGCAGGTATGGGTCAAGATCAAATAAATTATCCGCCACGCCCTCTAATATTCTCATCAGGTCACGACCGGACATTTCATTAACATAGGTTTCACCGTAGGTAATCGCGCATTGTGTCATCACATCTTCCATGGTTATCCAGTCGCCTTTTAAAGTTGTAGTACCCCAGCGCACACCGGCCGACATGGCAACATCTGCATTGTATTCTTCACGCAGCGCATTACATAACACCTGATCCCAGGTGCCCATGAAATTACCGCGGCGATATAACAGACGATCTGCGATCGCCAGTTTTTCATCCAGAATATCGCCAAAGGTTTTACCCAGGCGACGATTATTAAAGAAGAATTTTCTTGATCGACTTTCAACAATTTTGGTGTCATAAACTGTATTGCGCATCTGATCCAGATAGGCCTGCATTTCTTTATCCGCCGGTAACCAGTCCGTAATAATCGGCAGCATTTTGTAATCCATGGATAACAGCTTGCCCTCTTTAATATCAAAATCCATTACACCGACATATTTGCCATTGGAACCCGCATTGGTTACCAGACAGATATTACCTTCGACGTTTTTCACTTTAATCGGCCTTGGAATACCGTCGTGAGTATGACCACCAAATACCGCATTTAATCCCGGCACGCGCTCCGCCATTTTAATATCCACATCCATACCATTATGAGATAGCAGAACAATGGCATCCGGTTTCTCATCGGATTTAATCTGCTGCACCAGCTTAATCATATCGTCTTCACGCAAACCAAATGACCAGTCAGGGAAAAACTCCCGAGGGTTCGCATTAGCGGTGCGGGGAAATGCCTGGCCGACAATGCAGATACGCGCGCCGTTAATTTCCTTAATCACATAGGGGCGAAAAGCATGTCCGGTATCTTCATCAAACAATCCACTGCCATCGTATTTTTCAACCAGTGTGGGGTATTCATCACCAAACATCGAATCATCTTTAACCCGTACGTTCTGGCCGATAAAATCACCCTTAAACAGGGCAACATTGCTGAGTACTTCATCTTCTTTGTAGGTAAACTCCCAGTGGCCCACCATGACATCAAGCCCCAGAATATTAGAAGCCTCCACCATATCAACCCCGCGGGTCCATAATGCAGTGCCTGAACCCTGCCACAGGTCGCCACCATCAATTGTCAGGGTGTTGCGCTTACCGCCAGCCTGTGTGCGCAGCTGATTTAACAGTGACTTAATGTGCGCATAGCCACCGGTTTTACCGTAGGTTGCCGCCGCATTTTCAAAATCGATGTAGGTATAGGCGTAAGATTCAACCGTTGCGGGCTTCATACCCATTGCAACCAGCAGCTTATTACCCACCAGATGAGGCGGACGACCAAAGGCATTACCCACACCCAGATTCACATTCGGCTCCCTGAAATAAACCGGGTTTAACTGACCGTGCACATCAGTAATGTGTAAAAGCCTGACATTACCTTTCATGGGCAAATCATAAAAACCGGCCGGCATTTCCTGTTTCACATGAGGCCTGGGAGCTGGAACCGGCTCCACAGGCGTGGCAGAAGCACTGACTTCGGGTGCATCAGGCTCATCCTCAGAACACCCCACCATTGCAGGGACAGTGGCAGTGGCAGCAGCCGCTCCCATAATTTTCAGGAATGTGCGACGATTTAAAAATGGCATGGCTCGACCTTAACGGTAATAGTTAAAAATTAAGAAACAATCAAAAATGGAACAGCCCAAAATAGAACCGCCCATGGACGCATCCCATGGGAACACCCCGGAGAAGCTCTCTACAAACAGCTTAAAGTATAATTTTCTGTTACATTTTCCCTTAAAAAAGCAGAACTGTAATTAAAAACAGCTTTATTATTGTATTAGTAATGCTATTAATTATAATGACCGCGTCTGCTTCCGGCCTAATGATAAAGATTTTTGCCTTTTATTTCAAATGCTTAGTTTCGTAAAAACACTTCAAATTGCAATTTGCAAGATGCATTTTGCAATTATACTGTATCTGCTTTCGTCTGCTTTTGTGGCGAATTATAGCACCGCCGATATTGTAAAGCCTGCATTAGTTGAAATCAGTGTTTTTGCCGATGGCCACTACAGAATAGAGCTTCGAGCCAGCATAGAAGCCATGATCAGCGGTATTAACTCCCGCTATAAAAACACACAGGACGCCCCCAACGCCGATATTTATGATGAACTCAGGCCATTGCAGCCTGCACAACTGGCAGAAAAATTTGACCTGTTTAAAGAATCACTCATTAAAGAAATACAGCTTAACTTTGATCAGCAGCCCGTGAAATTACAGATTACCGACGTTCAGATACCGGAACCTGGCTATGTTAAGGTCCCAAGAATCAGTCTGATTATATTTGAAGGCCCCATCGACAAACAGGTAAAACAGCTCAGCTGGCTCTACCCTGCCCGCTTTTCAGACAATGCGGTAAGGGTCAGGCAAATTGACGCTGTAAACGAAAAATGGCACTGGTCATCCTGGCAGTGGCTGCGTAATGGGCAGATCAGCAAGTCATTTTCTCTGCAGGAGATATTTACCGAAACTCCGCCACTGGTGGTCATTATTGATTATATGTTTGCAGGCTTTGAACATATTATCCCCAAAGGCCTGGACCATATACTCTTTATCTTCGGCATATTTCTGCTCAGCACAAAACTAAAACCGCTGGCCTGGCAGGCCACCATGTTTACTCTCGCCCATTCCATTACCCTCAGCCTCTCTATGTTTAATATTATCAGCCTGCCCTCCAGTATTGTTGAACCGCTGATTGCTCTGTCCATTGCCTATATCGGTATTGAGAATATTTTTGCTCACAAGTTGAAAAGCAGCCGACTGGCATTAGTGTTTGCCTTTGGCCTGCTACATGGCCTTGGGTTTGCCAGTGTACTGGCGGACTTTGGTATGCCGGAAAGCGCCTATGCAACCGCACTTATTGGCTTTAACCTTGGGGTGGAACTGGGACAACTGGCCATTTTAAGCAGCGCCTATTTCGGCATTACTATCTGGTTTAAAAACAAGCAGCATTTTCACAACTACGTTACTGTGCCGGGCTCTGTACTAATCGGCATTACCGGGCTTTACTGGACATGGGATCGTTTTAGCTGGGCAGCTATTTCTGCTTAAGATTAGGCGCTTTTTACCACGAATGAATGCACATTGACACAAACCTACAGGTTTATATGCCTGGGCATGTGTTTTATTCGTACTCATTGGCGTTTATTCGCGGTAAATATATCTTTTAAACACACGATACCCCAACAATACGCTCAATATCACCAGCAATACACCCGGCACCAGGTAATCGGCTTTAACCATCATAAAATAATGCAGTAAAGCCAGTGCGCTAACCGGGTAAACCAGTTTATGTAATCTGCCCCAGTTTTTTTTCAAGCGCCTCATCATGCCATTTGTAGAGGTTAACACCAATGGAATCAGTAACAGAAAATTGATAAAACCAATGGTAATAAATGGCCGCTTAATAATATCTTTAACAATCTCATCAATGCTAAAAAACTGCTCAAACCAGATGTAACTCAGAAAGTGCATTGATATGTAGAAAAAAGCAAACAGACCAACCATTCGTCGAAAGCGAATTAAGTTATTTAAATTAAATATTTTTCGTACCGGTGAAATACTCAGACCCATTAATAGAAAATAAATCCCCCAGTCACCCAGATAGCGAATCATATATTCAACGGGATTGGGGCCCAGATTATTATCAAATGCTCCCCGCAGCAGAAAGAGAAAAGGGGATAAACTCAGCAGAAAAACAATGGGCTTAAAAAATCCGATATCAGAAACTCTGTCTTTTATCTGCATAACTAAACTGTTTTTTATTACTGCCTGCAAAATACGACTCCATAGCGACTATTTGAAAATAAATTACACCCCTCCTGATATACGAAGCGATTTTTCATCAGGACGTTCTGAATAACGTCCCTCCTGACTTAAGCAGAGTGTCCTTAAAAATATTTTTTTAAATTCATATCTTTATATAAGTGCGCAACCTGTTCAGCATAACCATTAAACATCTGAGTTTTTGTTTTAGGTTCCCAGAATTTAGCCCCCAATGGTCTCTCCGTTGCCTGGCTCCAGCGCGGATGATCAACATCGGGGTTAACATTTGAATAAAACCCATATTCTTTTGGTGCCGTTACATTCCATGTGCAAACCGGTTCATGCTCGGTAAACTTGATTTTCACAATGGATTTAATATTTTTGAAGCCGTATTTCCAGGGCACCACCAGTCTAATCGGCGCACCATTCTGATTCGGCATATTGCGCCCGTATATGCCGGTCGCCATAAAGCAGAGCGGATTCATTGCTTCATCCATTCGCAAACCATCACGGTACGGCCAGTCGAGTACTCTGCGTCGCTGCCCTGGCATTTGTTTCGGGTCAAACAGGGTTTCAAATTCAACATATTTTGCTTTGGAAGTTGGCTCAAAGCGTTTCAGCATTTCTGCCAGCGAAAACCCCACCCAGGGCACAACCATCGACCAGGCTTCTACGCAGCGAAACCGATAAATACGCTCTTCCATTTGCGCAGCTTTGAGAATATCTTCAAGGTGATAAGTGCCTGTTTTATTCGCTTCACCTTCTACGATTATTGACCAGGGCTGTGTTTTAAACTGCCTTGCATTTTGTGCCGGATCTTTTTTTCCGGTACCGAATTCATAAAAATTATTATAGCTCGTTGCATCTTCAAACGATGTTAGTTTTTCATTTTTACCATAGGCCGTTTTAATCAGGTTTTTAAAATCATGGCCATAATCATCTGCATTAGACGCATGCGCAGAACCCGAAAGAAACGAACCCACTCCACCACTCCAGACAGCACCCGCCAGCAGCCCCGACTGTTTAATAAATTGCCGACGATTCAGATAATCGGACTCAGATGTTATTTCAAAAGATTTAATATCCTGCCGACGGGCAGACTTTATGATAATGCTCATGGGGGGAGGTGCTCTGCAAGGTTGCTTGTGTTACCTGATTTAGGACTGTCTGATATTATGATAGTTCAAAAGAACGTCTTTCGTCTTTCGTCTTTCGTCAACAGCGTGGGCATTTCACCTGAACTGTCAATATGAACGATATGGTTTTTACAGCAGATCCACCGAGTTTGATACCGGCCTACAGGTAAACCACTCTATGACCTGCCAAGACGTTATTAAGTTTTAAACTAAGTTCCATTCACGCCAGAAGCTCTGGAATTTTCTTCTGATGAACGACGAGTAACGAATGACGAATAACCAGTGTACAGAACTCACTTCTTCCACACACAGTCATCCCCCAGTTTATCCAGCCGTTGCTGATGCGCTTTCAGCTCATCCACATTGGCGCGAATCACATTTAATGCCGGACGGTTACTGTCTACACGGCGAATCGGGCTTGCCTGCCCCGGTTTACTTTCTCCCCCATCTGCTGCGTCGCCTCCCAATGCCAGCGTTTCCTGACCACCGGTCATTCTTAAATAAACTTCAGCCAGCAACTCGGCATCCAGCAATGCACCGTGCAGTTCGCGCCGGGCATTGTTTACATCATAGCGTTTACACAATGCATCCAGGTTATTCTTCTGCCCCGGGTGCATCTTACGCGCCATAAGCAAACTGTCGGTGATGGTGCAATGATCACTCACCTTGCCCCAGACTGGGTCGAGCTTCGCCAGTTCACTGTCCAGAAAACCAATATCAAAGGGCGCGTTATGAATCACCAGCTCAGCCCCATTAACATAGGCCATAAAATCTTCAACCACATCTTTAAATCGCGGCTTATCCGCCAGAAACTCGCTGCTGATACCGTGCACTTCAAAAGCACCTTCATCACTTTCACGGTCAGGCTGTATATACTGGTGATAGGTATTATCCGTTAGTCGACGGTTAATAATTTCCACACAGCCAATTTCAATAATGCGGTGCCCCTGCTTGGGCTCAAGGCCCGTGGTTTCTGTATCCAGTACGATATATCTCATCACTATTTAAAGACGCAATTAAGCATTTATCCACCGCCATTTATAAAAACACAGGTTTCACATATGACGAAAGATTAACGGCTAAAGACTGTCTACCCCCTGATTTGCCAGATTATCTGCTTTTTCATTACCTTCGTGCCCGGAGTGCCCTTTAACCCACTGCCAGTCGACCTGATGCTGGTTACGTGCAGTGTCCAGACGTTTCCATAGATCGACATTTTTCACCGGTTTTTTGGCTGCTGTTTTCCAGCCCCTGGACTTCCAGTTATCTATCCACTCGGTTATCCCCTGCAGCACGTATTTCGAATCGGTGTATAACACGGCATGGGCCGGACGATTCAGCGCCTCCAACCCCATAATGGCTGCCATCAGCTCCATGCGGTTGTTGGTGGTATTATTTTCACCACCAAACAGTTCTTTATCATGGTCACCGTATCGCAACCATACTCCCCAGCCACCGGGACCGGGATTACCACGGCAGGCACCGTCGGTAAACAATTCAACTTTTTCTGTCATATTTCTCATACTTTTATTTAATCAGCAAATACTACCCGAAATAATCATTAGCGAAAGCTTTTTGAGAGATTAATCAAGCAAAAGCCTGTCGAATGAATTAAACTCTGCTGTATCGCTCCTGATACTAAGAACAGTTATAGATAAAGAAGCCAACTTGTTAATTATAAAAGATTTTCCCCTAAATAGCCGGGGCCTCCATAGAATCCTGCTCATCTCACTGCTGAGTATTTTTCTGAATGCCTGCGTAACAGAACAGCCGGTACCGACTGAACAGGCGACTCAACTAAGCCCGCTGGACATTGCTGCAAAACAGCAGGCCGAGCGGGAAGCGGCCGCACTCGCTGAGGAAGAAGCCGAAAGACGGCTCTTTGCTATTAACCCGGATGATTATATAGAAGACCCCATGCCGGACATATGGGAAAGGGTGCGCGCCGGCTTTCAAATTGAAGATAATCTCGACAATGCCCGACTGCTCTCTGAATTAAAATGGTATGCCAAACACCAGAAATACCTGGATAGGGTAATAGAGCGAGCCGGGCCTTTTTTGCATTATGTATTAAGTGAGGCTGAAAAACGCAATCTGCCCACCGAACTGGTGTTGCTGCCCATTGTTGAAAGTGCTTATCAAACCTTTGCCTACTCTCATGGTCGGGCATCGGGCATCTGGCAGTTTATCCCGTCCACAGGCAAGATGTATGGCCTGAAGCAAAACTGGTGGTATGACGGCCGTCGGGATGTATACGCCTCGACCCAGGCAGCATTAAAATATCTGGAAAGCCTTAACCGGGAATTCAAGGGTAACTGGTTGCATGCACTGGCGGCATACAATTCCGGTTCAGGCACGGTACGCCGAGCCATCCGTAAAAACAAAAAGCGCGGCAAACCCACTGATTTCTGGAGCCTGAAACTGCCGGATGAGACCCGCGCCTATGTGCCCAAACTACTGGCATTAAAGCGCCTGATAGACCGACCTGACACCTTTGGCATTACACTGAACTGTGTTGATGATACGCCCTATTTTGAAGCGGTTGACATAGGCGCACAGCTGGACCTGGCCATGGCGGCAGAAATGGCCGATATCGATCTGGACAAGCTTTATCAGCTTAACCCTGCATTTAACCGTTGGGCAACTGACCCCTATGGCCCCCATCGCCTGCTTATTCCTGTCGACCAGGTGGACACGTTCAAAGAAAACCTGGCACAATTGCCCCAATCAAAGCGGGTTAAGTGGAAACGCCATAAAATAAAAGAAGGCCAGACCCTTAGCCATATCGCTGACCGGTACTCTGTATCCGTAAAAACCTTAAAACGCCTCAATAATCTGCGTTCACATAATATACGCGCCGGTAAATACCTGCTAATCCCGGTTTCAAGCCGTAAGCTCTCTGACTACAACCTGACCGCCTATCAGCGTAAAAAAACCCTGCAAAATATTCGCCGCAAGGGCCACAAAGTCACTCACTATGTGCAAAAAGGCGATACTTTCTGGGATTTATCACGTAAATACAAGGTTAAATCCCACAGTATCGCCCGCTGGAATGGCATGGCCATTAGAGACCCGTTACGGACAGGACAAAAGCTGGTTATCTGGACCCGCGCATCCTCCAGAAGCACGAATGCCTCATCCAGGCATTCAACCCGAAATGGTGCAATCCAGCATATCTCTTACCGGGTGCGCAATGGCGATTCGCTCTATCTGATCTCGCAAAAGTTTAATGTGGCCATAGGTGATTTAAAACGCTGGAATCGCTTTAATAGTAAGTATCTGCAACCCGGACAAATTATTAAGTTATATGTGGATGTTACGCGACAGACCGGGGATAGTTGATAACGCATTAGCCTACCCCGAGAGTTATCCCAAAGATCGTTAGCCCGGGGATCGTTAACCAGGGGATAGTTAATCAGGAGATAACTAGCCTGGGGATTTCATTACGCCTTACCCCGCTCTCTGCGGGGTAAGGCGGCAAAGTCGAAATTGCTCAGGGTTAGAAAACCACTTCCCACACAACAAACAAACTTGTGCCCTTGAATGCAGTAATTTTATATTTTTTCGCAGCCTGTATGCAGCAAAGCGGAATACGGAAAGGTCTATAACCCATGTGATTTCCCGCAATAACATTATCAGGAATTAAAAATCACCTTCAGCAGCGCGGGTCATAATCTCATTAAGGATATTACGCACTTTAATCGCTTCGTTTTTTAACGCCGGGGGAATGGATTTTCCGCCATGAATCATCAGGTTCATATCCAGGGTATAAATCCACAGGTCGCCTTTTTCATCCTCAACAACAGATAGACGACAGGGCAGAAAACTCGAAAAAGCATCGTTATAATTCAACATGCTGGCTGCTGTCATGGCATTGCATAGCAGGTATATTTTGACATACCGGAAAGGCTTTCCAGAAATCGCTTCAACCTGTTTGGATAAAGGTAACTCACCTACATTTTTTATATTCAGCTCATTCGCAATTGTGCGAATAGAGACCTCAACATCTTCAGCGGTTAGACCCTCTTCCACTTTAACTTTTACCACCATGGCATCAACGGCAGAACCCGATGCATAGATTTTTTTTGCAAAGTCGGTATAAATATCAATGGCCTTTTCATCGAAGGTATCAATTCTATTCATCACTGTCTGTAACTCGACAACAACAACCGCGGTTGCAATCAAACCTATCAAACCAGCTATTGCCAGCATATTTTTAATAAAACTCATTCACAAACACCTCTTATGTTAAAATTTAAAGACATCGGATTTTTCATCATTAACCTTTCGTTACCCCACCCCGGGTTAGTTTCTCCGGCGACAGCAGCTGTTCCAGCTCTTTACGCGACAACTCTGTCATTTGTTCTGCCACATCCAGTACCGCCCGGCCTTCAGCATAGGCGGTTTTTGCAATTTTTGCACCCAGTTCATAACCAATCACCGGATTTAATGCGGTCACCAGTATGGGGTTCTTTGCCAGAGCGGCGTCGATATTATGCTGATTAACCGTAAAACCATCAATCGCCTTATCCGCCATCATACGACAACCATTGGCGAGAATTTCAATACTTTGCAATAAATTATAAGTAATCACCGGCAACATGACATTAAGCTGAAAATTGCCCGCCTGCCCGGCAACCGTAATGCTTGTATCATTACCAATAACCTGCGCACAAATCATGGCCATGGACTCAGGAATAACCGGATTCACCTTGCCCGGCATAATACTGCTACCCGGCTGCAGGGCTGGCAGTGCAATTTCACCCAGTCCCGCCAGTGGCCCGGAGTTCATCCAGCGCAGATCATTGGATATTTTCATTAAGCTGACCGCAATCGTTTTCAACTGACCACTCAGCTCCACCGCCGCGTCCTGAGTGCTCAGGCCTTCAAACTTATTCGGATTACTGGTAAAAGCCTGCCCCGTAAGCTCGCTCATCTGAGCTGCAAATTTTTCGGCAAAATCTTCATGTGCATTAATACCGGTGCCTACGGCAGTCCCCCCCTGCACCAGAGAGTTAATTCTGGGCAGGCAGGACTGCAAACGCTCAATTCCCAGGCCCATTTGTGCAGACCAGCCTCCCATCTCCTGAGACAGCCTCACCGGCATTGCATCCATCAGGTGTGTGCGACCGGTTTTTACAACGCTTTGCAGCTCATCGCAGCGTTTATCAATAGCGGCTTTTAAATAGCTCAGGGCCGGTATTAACTGCTCTGTGGTTTGCAGGCTGGCGCTGACATGAATAGCCGTGGGAATAACATCATTAGAGCTCTGCCCCATATTGACATGATCGTTCGGGTGAATCTCAAAGCCCGATGCCTCAGAGGCGACATGGGAAATCACCTCATTGGCATTCATATTGGTGCTGGTACCGGAACCGGTCTGGAAGATATCAATCGGGAAATGCTCATCTAACTCACCCTCACTGACGCGAGTCGCTGCCGTAATAATCGCATCGGCCTGGTACCGCTCCAGCTCAGCCATATCAAAATTCACCCGGGCACAGGCAGCTTTAACCAGCCCCAGCGCTTTTATAAACGCCCTGGGCATGAGCAGGCCGCTGACCGGAAAGTTATTAATGGCTCGTTGTGTCTGGGCACCGTACAGGGCATCAACAGGAACTTCTAATTCACCCATACTGTCTTTTTCTATGCGAACTTTGCTCATTTTATCTTCACCTGTAAAAAATCTCTGCAGTTGTAAATTGTGGACTGTATAATTCAGATCACATTCAAAGCGTTAAAAATCTGTGGTTCCGGCTGTGATTATAAGTGTAACCGGCGGCAGGCCAGAGCAGATTACTGAATCATTAGATTTTAGCCTGAATTACACATAACATAGTAAAACTATTTAGTATAACCCGGTAACTATTCAGGCTCCTCTCTGTTACTTATTAAAATAGAGGTCAACCCGATAGCACCACTCAATGTAAAGATGAATTTATGCAACTGACCGAACTTACCGCAATTTCCCCCGTTGATGGCCGTTATGGCAGCAAAACAGCCGATTATCAGAGTATATTCAGTGAATATGGGCTGATTCGCCACCGTGTACAGGTAGAAGTACGCTGGTTACAGGCACTGGCAGGCGAAGCCGCGATTAGCGAAGTCCCAGGCTTAAGCGATGCAGCCAATAAACACCTTAATGCCATTATTAATGATTTCAGCACCGATGATGCGCAGCGCATAAAAGACATAGAAAGTACCACCAACCATGATGTAAAAGCGGTTGAATACTTCCTGAAAGAAAAAATCGCCGACAATACAGAACTGCAGGCCATCTCTGAATTCATCCATTTTGCCTGCACATCTGAAGACATTAACAACCTGTCTCATGCATTAATGCTAACCGAAGGTAGAAATAAAGTGCTGCTGGTACAGATGGATAAAGTCATCGCCAGCCTGAAACAACTGGCCCATGAGCTGGCAGAACAACCCCTGCTGTGCCGCACCCATGGACAACCCGCCTCACCCTCAACCATGGGGAAAGAGCTGGCCAATGTGGTGTATCGTTTACAGCGCCAGCGCGATCAGGTTACCGGGGTTAAATTACTGGGTAAAATCAATGGTGCTGTGGGTAACTACAATGCACATTATTCCGCCTATCCCGATATAGACTGGCCGGGGTTTGCTCAGTCATTTATAGAATCACTGGGTATTACCTATAATCCCTACACTATTCAGATCGAGCCCCATGATTATATGGCAGAGCTATTTGATGCCATCGCCCGCTTTAATACCATACTGATTGATTTCAGTCGTGATATCTGGGGTTATATTTCAGTGGGTTACTTTAAACAGAAAACCATTGCCGGGGAAATTGGTTCATCCACCATGCCGCACAAGGTGAACCCCATAGATTTTGAAAATGCCGAGGGCAACCTCGGTATTGCCAATGCCCTGTTCAGTCACCTGAGCATGAAGCTTCCTATTTCCCGCTGGCAACGCGACCTCACCGATTCAACCGTGCTGCGCACACTGGGTGTCGGCTTTGCCCATTCCAGCATTGCCTATCAGTCGGCACTTAAAGGCATAAGTAAACTTGAAATTAACCCTGCCAGCCTGCAAGCCGATCTGGATGATAACTGGGAAGTACTGGCGGAGCCCATACAAACCGTAATGCGCCGCTACGGCATAGAAAAACCCTATGAAAAACTCAAGGAACTCACCCGGGGCAAAAAAGTAAACCAGGAAATTATGCAGACATTTGTGCAATCACTGGACATGCCCCAGGAAGGTAAAGATGTGCTTATGGCCATGACACCCATGAACTATATTGGTAATGCGATTAAGCAAACCCGGGATATATAATCAATAAACCTAAATTAATCAGTTAACCGCACAAATACACGGTAAGTCTTTGAGAATGCGGGTTGTTCCCACTTAGTGCAAGTCACCCGTTCGGTGAGGGTACTGCACCCTAAATTGCACCCCTGGGAGCGGGAGCACACCTGACTATATCAAAAAAACCACTCAGCACTCGCCATTAGTGCTCTTTTTGATTACATCATATGAGCTCCCAGAAGCACATTTTATGGCACCTAACTGATTTTTCCAGGATAATAAATAAAAACACAACAACAGAGATACCCTTATGTCATCACTTCCAAACCCGCTGGGCAATCTCTCCCCCGAAGATTTTTTAAATGAATACTGGCAGAAAAAAACCCGGGTTTTTCGCCAGGCTTTCCCCGGGTTTCAATGCCCCATTAATGCTGAAGAACTTGCCGGGCTATCCTGCGAAGAAGATGTAAACGCACGCATCATTATAGAAAAAGATGGAGACCACCCCTGGCAACCGGTATTTGGCCCTATGGATGATGAGGTGTTTGCAAACCTGCCGGAATCACACTGGACACTGGTGATTAATGATCTTGAAAAGCTCATTCCCGAACTGGCCTGGATGCCTGATTTATTCGACTTTATACCCAACTGGCGATTCGATGATTTAATGACCAGCTATGCAGCAGATCAGGGCTCGGTAGGCCCCCATTTTGACCTCTATGACGTGTTTATTATTCAGGGAAAAGGCCGGCGTCGCTGGCAGATCAGCACAGCAGACGTCCGTTCTGATAATCAGGTAAACGGCACACCTTTAAGAATTCAGCAAACATTTAAAGCCGAAGAAGAATGGATACTCGAACCCGGCGATATGATATACATTCCCCCCAATGTTTCACACCATGGCGTTTCACTGGGTGAGAGCATCAGCTTTTCAGTGGGCTACCGTGCCGTAAGTCATGCCGACCTGCTGAATGATTTTATTGCACACATTACACAGAATCTACCGGCAAATTTCACCTATCAGGATGCAGACCTGAAAACCCAGGTTCAGTCAGCTGAAATCACAGAAGATGCCATCAAACGCATTAAAAATATATTTAAAGAATATCTGAAACCCGATCACCCGCAAATCAGCCGCTGGTTCGGACGCTATATGAGCGACCCGAAAACCGAACTTGCACAGGCAGCGGAAAAACCACTGAAGTCAATTGATGAGTTAACAACTGAACTAGAAAATGGCAACACATTAAGCCGGCACCCGGCCAGCCGTTTCGCCTATATAAAGGAAAATGCCGAATCAATGCTCTTTATTAATGGAGCTGACTACAGCGTTTCTGCAAACTTTGCCGAAGCTTTGTGCAAAAACCGACAGCTTAATAAAGAACTCATAACCACTGCCAGTACTGAAGAGCAACAACTCATAGTGGAACTATACAATGCGGGCAATCTTTATATCGAATAAGTCAGCAACGCCAGATACACCGACAAAGTATCCGACTGAATCACCTGCAATGAGCACCCATTATTCAGATTTCTCAGTCACTGGCTTTGATTTATATGCATTTAACCCCGGTTTAATAATTTTCAAGCACACCCTCAACTGGAAACTCATGACCAAATGATTTCCACATACTAGCCACCCTTGCAACCGCCTCATTGCCTTTACTTACCCAGTCTGATTGCAAAGGCTGTTTTTTGTCGGTAATAAAATCATCTATTGCTGTTTGCCTGGAACCTGTCTGTTCAGAATCAGAAAATCTCTCATAAAACCCTGCCGCCATATTATATAAATGATCACTTAAAAATGGCACCATCTGAACATTTTTATTTGCCAGCAAACCAGACGTTACTATAGAGTAGTGGTAGTTTTCCCAGTATTTCAGATAGCAGTCGAAATAGTCCTGTTTTTCATTATCCTGATCACCCGATAAAAACTTGATGTCTCTATCAATCCAGCTTTCAATATTACTGCGCACTTTAAACTTGTTATCTTTAGTAGGCCCACCTGATTTTTCCAGGGTTGAAATACATGAAGCTACTGGGTGCCTGATTGTTAAAATAATTTCAGCATTTTTTCCCAGAACATCATTAAAAAACGCTCCATAATAAGCTGATTTAGTGCTTTTTTTAGGTATTATTGTAAAACCATTTCGCGGTGTGTCCTGCGAGAAAAAAAGCTCTGCCATTGCAATATACTCCCCCATATGACGTGTCAGGGTGGTATGTGCGTTATTGCTTTTCTGTATAGAAAATGGCACGGGGTCTGGAAAACCATCATGTGCAATAACACCAGGGGTCATCTCAATATCTTTATTTATTGACATAAAAAGATGCTTTGTAAGATATGAGCCTCCGCTTCTGGGGCAACCAACAACTAAAATAAATTTTTTTGATGACTGCATGCTTTCTAATCTTTCCAGTGCGCCAAACATAATCGAGAGCGTTAAATCATAACCCCGGTTTATAGTTTGTTGAGCCACTGGGTTCTTACTCACTTCCTCCACATGAGCAACAGCATTTTTAAACACTGCTTCAGACTCGTTTCTGAGCGCTTCACTCTGCTGATTATGCCAGTGGTTTTTTCTCGTTTTTTTAATCAGAAACTGATACAAAAAATCTATAAATGCAGGTGACACTGGAAGATGCTGATCTGTTAAACGTATTTCTATTGCCATAGTATTTTATTATATATTTTTGATAAAAAGATGAAAAACAACCGGGATTCACGATATACAGTTCGGAATAAAATATGGTACTGAACCAGAACATTCATTTTCACTCACAACTCACCCCCCACTACACTGCTCACTCATACTATAAACACACAGATATCCATACACTGGTTTATCATGATTATTACGAATATGAGCCTTTTCAAAATACCGCTCAATAAAGCCATACTTTTTTTGCAGCTTCTGCAAAAATTTCTTACTATGCCCGTATCTACCTGTTTCATTCAAGACATATGAAGATTTTTCATCAACTGCTTTCTCAACAGAAAAAGAAAATATGCCACCTGGCGATAGCAGCCTTTTTGCTTCTGAAAATACAGCATTCAATTCACCAATATAAACAAACACATCTGCCGCAACAACAATATCACAACTTGCAGACTCTTTATTCTTCATAAATTCTTCAATATCTCCAACAACCAGCTCATTATAAACCTCCTTTGTTCGAGCATGCTCAATCATTTTCGGTGCCAGATCAACACCCGCCAGATATGAACAGTAATCGCCCAACATTACTCCCATCAAACCCGTTCCACAACCAAGATCAAGCACTGAGAGACCACTCCGTTTTGAAGTAGACTTTAAAATCGCTTCCAACAACATTTCAGGTATATGGTAGCCAAGCTTATTAACTAAATGTGATTCAAAATTATCCGCATAATTATCAAAAATTTCACGAATATACTCTGCGGGTGCTGTTGAAGTAGTAAAGCCTTCAAGTGCGTTTAAATTATGTCTTGCTACCGCATCATCGGGTGTCAACTTAAGCAGTTTTCTCAAACATTCCGCAGCCTCTTCAAAACGGTTTTCACGTTGATACATATATATCAGGTTATTATAAAGATCTGCCTCGTCCGGAAAATGAAAAATTGACTTTTTATAATGCTCAATCGCCTCATCAATCCGATCAAGCAGGCGCAATGCTATACCAACCCGTGTTAATGCAGCAATATTACCTTTCGCGTAAGCCAGTATAACCTGAAACTGATGAAGCCCGGTTTCGACCTGATCAGATTTAAGATAACTATCTCCCAGACCCAATAACGCATCAGTATAATTTTTTCTCAGTACCAGAGCTTTTTTATATGCGGAAATTGCAGCATCAAAATCACCTTTTTCCATCGCGATAGCCCCAAAATTAACATATGACTCCGGCATATTAACATCGAGTGAAATCGCTTTACTGGTTGCCGCCTTTGCCTTATTCAAATCACCAACGGCCCGGTAAGCCTGACCCAGGTTATTATGATACATGGCTACTTTGGGATTAATTTTAATTGCCGAATTAATCAGCTTAATTGCCTCATTAAATTCACCCTGCTGCCTTTTTGCAACACCCAGCAGATGTTTTGCATCTGCATACACAGGTTGCTCTTTTAAAATACGACTATATATTTCAGCAGCTCTAGGTACACGCCCCGACTGGTGATGAAGAATAGCTCTTTCCATAGCTTGCGGCACTGATAAATACTGGCCATTAGGCATTAGAATTTTCTGAGAGTTCAGGGGTTGATTCATAAAAACATCACGAAATAAAATTAAGTACTGATTAATACAATAACATCAAATAAGGCTTATTATAAGTCATTCGCCAGCTTATAAATTTACCCATGTTTTGCAATAATGTCTTTATTTTTTTCCCTTTTCAGTTATTTTCTATGCCACTGAGCTTTACAAACTCACCACTGTCTGTACTTTACGACGACGCACTACACCCGCCAGCCCAAGCAAACCCGACCCAAATAGCCATACAGCAGCAGGCAAGGGAACGGATGAAACCGTGCCTTCAAGACGAAACTCATATAAAAGACCACCAAAAAAAGAAGGGTCAGCCTGAGCGATAAAAGCGCTGTAATCCAGAGTGTAAGTATCACCAGCTGCGCAATCTACGGCACAGGTAACTAAGGCAATTCCCGATCCATTATTAAACGAACCAGATATATCACTACCATTTATGGGATCAATGCAGATACCATCACTAGCCGTTCCACACTCCTGCACCCCTCCCCCCAGGGAAATAACACCTGTATTACTCCCCCAGATAATACCCCAGCCAGAAAAATCCAGAGTAACATTACCCACTCCATCATCAGAAAGAATATTGACAGGTGACGTTGTCAGGCTCATGCCCGTATTGCCAAAAAATCTCCAGGGATTATCAATACCCGGGAATTCACCCGTATTCGTGCAATTAACATCCGTAGCGGGATCACAACCAGGTGAACCCAGGTGATTTCCTGACGCCCCCTGAACAGACCCCAAAATCAAACCATCATTTTGCGAAATAGCGACTCTTTCAGCAAGACTTACTCTGCCATCAGCACTGGTGTCTATACCAAAGTAGCTCCCAGAAATAACATCGTCCCCATGAGAAGACGGACTAACAACAACACCTGGCATAAAATTAAGAGTTGCACTGCTCGACAGTGCTGCACTGGCAGGCATATTCATACCTCCAGTTAAAGCAACCACAATAGAACCGGTTAAAATCATTTTTTTCATGGTTTTCTCCTTTATATTTTTATATTAAGTGTATTTTCTACAGTATTAATGTGCAATCACCCTTCAGTATTATGTTGGGCTTTACACCAGCTCTTCACTACAACCTACGTTTTACGCCACCTTGCAACACCCACCAGCCCCAGCAACCCTGAGCCAAATAGCCATACAGCAGCAGGTAAGGGAACGGAAGATATTCGACCTTCAAGATGATAGAGATAGGCAAGCCCCCCTTTACCCGATGGGTCAAGGGGCGGTACCGTGGCGGTATAATCCAGCGTATAGGTATCACCATCACTACAGTCCAGAGCACAATTTATCTGAGCCACGCCATCAACAAAGCCTCCCCATGCCCCACTGCCCAGTGAAATATTCTGATTCCCATTCAGGTTCGCCGTCCAGCCAGTTAAATCAATTGTAACCTCACCAGCACCATCATCCGTCAGAATATTGGCGGGTAAAGATGTCCAGTGCGTACCCGTATCACCAAATGAGCGCCATAAATCGATTACAGCATTTTCAATTCCCGTCCCCCCCCCGGGAAGCCGTTGGGCCTGGCTAATTTTCAGCCCCTCATTTTGACTGATGGCCGTTCTTTCAGCCGCGGCCACCCTGCCATCTCCATTAAAATCAAAACCAAAATAACTACCTGAATTTACAAGCTGAGCTCCAGAAGAGGTTGATGTAACAACGCCCGGTAAAAAATTAAGAAGCGCATTACTCGACAATGCAGCACTGGCGGGCACACTCATACCCACAGTTAAAACAGCAGCAAGAGGACAGGCTAACATTATTTTTTTCATGGTTTTCTCCTTTGTACTTTCATATTAAGTGTATTTTCTACAGCATGAGTATTCAACCTAACTTAACCACCAATCAGTATTATGTTGTGCTTAACACCCGCTCACATCAAAACCTGCCCAACCATCACTTCTACACAAAAAGCGAAACGGACGTGAGCGGGTATGTCCCAGCCTATGTTTTACGACGCCGTGCAACACCCGCCAGCCCCAGCAACCCTGAGCCAAATAACCAGACAGCGGCAGGGATCGGGACGGATGATATTGTACCTTCAAGATGCAATGTGTAAGGCGCATTTTCAAAACCACAGGCACAGGAATTAGAAAATGTAGCAGAATAATCCAGTGTATAGCTATCACCATTCCTACAATCTGCAGCGCAGGTTATTTGTGCCACTCCGTCGATAAAGCCCGTCTGCCATGCACCACTGCCCAGAGAAATATTTTGAAGCCCACTCCATGCAATTGTCCAGCCAGATAAATCGAGTTCAACATTTCCAGCGCCATCATCATTAATAATATTAACTGGGGATTGAGTCCAGTGCATACCTGTATTAGTAAAAAGCTCCCAGGCCTTATCTATTCCCGGTGACTCACTACCATTTACCACACCACTGTGGGAACCCGTTGCGAATTGACTCTGACCCACCAGAAGTCCATCATTTTGTCTAATAGCTGTTCTTTCAAAAGTGGATATTTTCCCATTGGAATCCGAATCAATACCGAAGTAGCTGCCAGACTTTACAAACACAGTTCCAGAAGAACTAGACGTGGTCGTCACCCCTGGATTAAAGTTAAGTACAGCATCACTTGCCAGTGCTGCACTAGCAGAGGTATTGATGCCCGCGACTAAAGCCATTGAAAGAGAAGTCATTACCATTGGTTTTATCATTGGTTTTATCATTGGTTTTTTCCTTTTGAGTTTGATTCTACTTTCTACAAATCGATACACTAATCACCGTCCATAATAAAATGGAGGGAGTAAACCCTCACTACAACCTATATTTTACGACGCCGCGCAACACCCGCCAGCCCCAGCAACCCTGAGCCAAATAACCAGACGGCGGCAGGAACTGGGACTGTAGTAGACACAACACCTTCAAGGTGTAGTAGATAACCTACACCACCGAAGTTTGACGGATCAGCCCGGGGAACAACAGCCGTATAGTCCAGTGTAAAGGTATCACCCAACGAGCAGTCTACAGCACAGCTGATAACTGCTGCACCCGTTCCATTATTGAATACACCAGAAACGTCTGTGCCATTTTCAACACAGATGCCATCACTCGCAGTTCCACAATCCTGAATACCACCTCCCAGGGCAATAAGAGGAATCCCATTCCATGTAACCCCCCAGCCAGAAAAATCCAGTATCATATTACCTGCACCATCATCAGACAATATGGTGGTGGGTGAATTAGACAAGTGCATTCCCGTATTACCCATAAATGACCACGGTGCATCTATTGGCGCAATCTCAGTACCATCAGGCTGACCACCATGACTCCCCGATGCAAGCTGTACAGCACCCATAATAAGCCCGCCATCAGAACCCGGAGAAATCGCCATTCTCTCACTGGGAGAAAATGCACCATCGCCAGTAAGATCCATTGCGAAATAACTGCCGGATGAAACAAACGAACCACCAGAAGATGTAGAAGAGAGCACGCCCGGATTAAAACTCAATAAATCAGGTGCTGCATTAAGTGCATACGCAGACACTGCCTGAGTTGAAAGAACCAGCCCAATTGTTACTTTTAATTTATTATTCATTTTTTACCTCTTATTTAAGACACATCAAATAAATATTTTTCAACAATTTGAAAAAATTAACATCTAAAAAATTTAAATCAATCACCTTCCATAAATAATATTGGCACTCACTGCCCTACACCAACCTACACTTTATAACGACGCACAAAACCCGCCAAACCTAATAAACCAGAGCCAAATAGCCAGAGTGCAGCGGGTACCGGAACCACTGCTGAGCCATATAAATGAATAGTCATTTCGCAGCCTGCACAGGTGCCCCGTGTATTATAAAAAAGATGGTAAGCTCCGCTCACATCCATCGACCAGCCGTTTTGATCGGGGCTTCGCAGTGAGAAATCATCAAAATAAGGCACCAATGTATCAAAACCAGAGCCACTGCCTATATCAATAATATTTCCTCCCTGTGTCATGCGCAGATTCGACATATCAATCGTTTTATCAGGGCCAATAGACAGACCACTGTTAATCGAAAAAAATCCGGCGGGCTGATTAAACATAACAAAAACATCCGTCATTTCCCTAAATGCCTGAGGCTGATCAAAAATAATACCGCCATCCGTACCACCACCAAAATTCCAGCTAAAATACCCGGCATTTGATGGAAAGCGATGTTTAATCCATGAGAATTCTGCCGTATCCGGAAAGGTACCGGATATGCCCGGTGGTGAAAATGACCCCGGTATGGTCAGCATGGTTACTGCATAAGCACCTGAAACACTAAAATAAAAAAGTCCGACTAAAAATACACTTTTATAAAAACACAAGCGAGTAAAAGCTAACATAAATCTGAACGCCTACTTTATTTAAAACATGATTAAAAACAAGTTCACACCACCTTCCCTGGCACGAATAAGCACTCGAGTAATTAAACCCGGATTAAATAGCCATTACGGAATAATAACCAGATTTGCCTGCTCCGTCGCCGTATTACCCGATGCATCCGCCGCTGAAACCGTTAGCTGCAGACTGGATGTATTCAGTTTCACCTTACCATTTTCCTGGCTCACTTTTATTTTTTGGCCATTTTCAACTGGCGCACCCACAACCGCTGTAACGCCTGTATCTACACTGCAGACATCAACGGCTTCCGCTCTGATAATGACTTTGTTTTCATTGCTCACCTGGGAAATTTCAGTCGCTGTTTCTTTATCAATAAATGCCGCAAAAACAGAAGGTGGTTGCGTATCAACGATATTCAAATTTTCTGCATCTGATACCTTCAGGCCATTAGCCGTAATTAAACGAACAGATAACACATGGGTACCTAATGAAACAAACTGCTGAATAGACAGCGTATTTGAAATAACACGATTATCTAATGACCACTCAATTGAACTGACTGTATCACCTGCCGGCAGAATGGCTCTGACATTAGCGACTATATTACTGCCTCCCGTTTCTATACACTCCTGCATATTTCCACCATCTATGGTTATAAATACTTTTGCGTCAGTTATAAGCTCGCTTTCCAGGTGCAACTGATAAGCAACTGTTCTAAAAGCAGATGGGTCGTTCGCCGGTACATGAGAGGTATAATCAATTACATAGCTATCAGCTACAGTACAGGGCGTATTCGCACAGCTTACAGTAGCCAGGCCTGTGTCTTCAGGAAAATTTGCTGGATCTCCACCGAGTGGAATATTTGCGATACCATCCCATGATATACCCCAACCACTAAAATCCAGTGTATTGTCACCTTTATCAAGCACGGGTAAACCAACTGTCTGGTGCATGCCCGTTCTACCAAAAAAACACCAGGGAGCGTCTACAGGCGAGATTTCAGAACCCGTTGGACAGCCTGAATGACTTCCACCAGCGGTCTGTATTAAGCCAATAACGATGCCACCATCTGAACCCACCGCGATGGCGGTTCTCTCTGTAGATGAAAATTGACCGTCATTATTAAGGTCCATTGCGAAATAAGAACCTGTCTCAACTGTAGTTCCGCTATAACAAGAACTGGTGGGGTCAGTGGGAACAAGGCAGGTCACAACACCCGCTTTAAAAGCAAGAATATCTCCATTATTAAATGCACTGGCTGTAGAAGCACCGCCTAATGTTGCCGTTACCAAAAGTACAGAAAGAATTTTTTTATTCATTGTTTGCTCCTTTTTTTATTCTGATATTTCATTTATATTTTTTTAAACTTATTATTTAAACCACTAATTCAATGCTCTAGCGCTCTCACCACCAACCAACACCTTGACGCTGTGAACAATAACCACAGCACCTGATAAACCATTACCAAATCAAATGATAACTGACATCTACCGATTAAAATTTCGTGTTAAACCTAACACGCTGATGTAAAAGCAACCAAAGGAATAGTCCAAGAATAAAATACAGTATAATAAAGAGAGATTCGGAATAGCGTTTAAGACTCCCTTTATTGCACCTGCTCCATCATTGAACTGAAATTAAAAATATAATACAAAAACTATTTTTATTATTAAAAAAAATGGGAATCACTTACATGACCCCCATCTTTTATACAACTTAGATTCTAAAGATAGAGACCTAAATTATGACGCCTTACGACGACGTGCTACACCTGCCAGACCTAACAGACCTGAACCAAATAACCATACTGCAGCAGGAACTGGAACCGCATTAACTACACCTTCTAAATGCAGTTGGAACAGAACGCCACCAAAGTTTGAAGGATCCGCCTGTGGAACAACCGCTGAGTAATCCAGTGTATATGCGTCACCAGCTGCACAGTCTGCTGCACAGGTTATTACAGCAATACCCGTACCGTTGTCATATGTGCCTGAAATATCAGTTCCAGCACCATCTACACAGATACCATCACTCGCAGTACCACACTCCTGAATACCGCCACCCATATTGATAGCAGCAATACCGTTCCAGGTTACACCCCAGCCAGAGAAGTCAAGAGTTGCATTACCCGCACCGTCATCACTTAAAATAACCGTTGGGTTATTAGAATACTGCATACCCGTGTTACCAAAGAACTCCCAAGGATTATCAAAGCCAGGAGACTCAGTTCCATCAACCGGGCCACCGTGTGAACCAGATGCAGCCTGAGCAGTACCAATCACAAGACCATTGTTTTGAGAGATAGCTGTTCTTTCACCAGCAGATATCTTGCCATTACCACTAGTATCCATACCGAAGTAGCTACCAGACTTTACAAATGTAGCTGAAGAAGTAGAAGTAGTTGTTACACCCGGAATAAAATCAAGAACAGCAGAGCTTGACAGAGCTGCACTTGCTGTAGTAGTTACGCCAGAAGCCATAGCAGCTAGAATTGCTGCACCAATTATTTTTTTGTTCATCTTTTTTCGATCTCCGAAATTTCATTTTAGTTTTTAGCAACGTTCAAAGGAATAGACTGCAACGTTACTACGCGAAACCAGTTGCAACCATTATGCCCAAGTTATTTTATTCTTTTAAAACAATACGTTACAAAAAAACATCAAAAACAACTCCTTAATTCGCCCTTACTCTGTAAACTATATCGACAAACTCGACCGACTACCATAAAAAACATATTTAATTAATCAAAACAACAAGTTACAGACATTGTTTTAGAGATCGGGCGTAACAGGATAATTGTTTCTGTGATACAGAATTGGTTTTAATCAACCCTGGAAATGCACACACACATTCACACTCACAGCAGCCAGAATAAAGTGTAAAATAAACTGACATCCTATGAGCTAGTGGAATGTGTTAAATGCCAGCCTGGTATCTCCCTGGCATTTGCTACAAATGCTTTATACTTCAGATCAAACAACAACTCACCATCACTTTAACCTGAATATTCCATGGTTTTTTAAGAATTGCAGCCTATCTAGACTAAGATCGACTGTTCAAAAAAGCTTAAACCTAAATTAATCAGTTGGACACCATAAAGTGTGCCTCGGGGGTGCCCATGTTGATAATTATGGGACGCAATCAAAAAGAACGCGAATGGCGAGTCCTTCGCTGACGTGCAGGGATGCACTAATATCGCAGTTGCAGGATGCAAAGGAGCGAAGACGTGCAGGGATGCACTAATATCGCAGTTGCAGGATGCAAAGGAGTGATACTTTGATATCGTCAGGGGGCTTCCAGGGGTGCACATTACGGTGTAGCACCATCACCGAACAGGTGACTTGCACTAAGTAAGAAGAACTAACATTCTCAAATACTTACAGTGCATTTGTGCGGTTAACTGATTAATTTAGGCTGATATTCATAAATACGAAAAACGCCACAACACCACCGGACATGAACAAATGGTATTTATTACTTACTTTTTAGATTATTGAGAAAAATTATATTCTGGCGAGTGCCAGCCCAATTTTTATTACGACATTAAATACATTGCTGAGCTTAATACTCTAGCCCAGGAAAACAGGCTGCTCACTGGGAAATCCAAATATAAGAGGCATGTAATTAAACATGCCTCCAGCATTAAATACGCATAGAATTACGGCTGAGTAATAAAATCAGCACGTATAGATGTCCTTGTAAGAACAAATGCCCCCACGTTATTACCTTCCAGAGTTAAGGGCAATTAATTAGCAAATGCAGATATAATCAAATTCATCTGAGCATCAGCCTCATGGGGATACGCAAAACTAATGCGCTGATAGATAAATACCACAGTGGGATCCGACCCATTCGCTATCGCTGCAGCACTATTCGGCATAACCACCCATACATCTACCCCCAATGTTGTCGTTGCAATCTTTAAAGGGTATTCAAGTTCGGGTCGCCGCATACGAATAACTACTAACAAAAACCAATAACACTGATAATAATATTTTTTTCATACGGTACATCCTCTTTACATTTGTTATTAGGAGAGCGAAGCCCCCCCCTGCCTTGTCAAAAAAACCACTGAACGAAGAAAATATCTTTCTGCCCAAAGTCCACTAACCAACGATCGCTAGCCAGAGACACAAGCCGAATCAGCAGATTTTAAATTAAGCAATTATATCTCTAAGGCAATGCTCAGAAAAAAATGCATTTTTTCACCTTAAATTATAAACAATTTAAAGTGAACCCTCATAAGATGATATCAGAGCTTTTTTAGAATTATTATGTCTCAATATATAACGTCCACAATACTCTTTCAGTAAGCCACTTTCTCATCACGATAAGTATTTGGTAATATTTTAATTTTCTTTTAAGAACTAAAAACTTCGCTTTTCTTCAACATATCAAGCTTGACAATTAAAAACCGCCGCATCAATATGTACTAAAAGCAGGCATTAGATCCGCAGCTTTAACTCGAGAATTTAAGAGATAAACACTTTAAAAAAGGAAAGTCGTAAGCCAATGGTGAAACCGAGGCACTAGTTAATTTTCAAATCACTGTCAAATATGATTTGGAACTCTAATATGTAACCTTGCACACCTGCTCCACTTACAGCAACCTTAAATACCTGATCTCTAGATTACCGGGCTCAATCCACAACGAATGAAATATGATAACGTTAATATAGGTCTCATGGGGAAGATAAGTATTATGAAAAACAATAAATTAAAGCTGGCAATAGCTTTAGGTGGTGCACTGGGAGTGGCGGCACCTGCATCCGTATTTGCAACCAATGGTATGTTCCTTATTGGCTATGGAACAAAATCCAGAGGCATGGGGGGAGTGGGTATTACGCAGTCACATGATGTAATGACCAGTGCCGCTAACCCGGCAACCCTGTCACAGTTAAAAGGGAACCGCTTTGATATTGGCGGCGATATTTTTATTGTCAACTCAGAAGCCTATATGGGTGTAGGGGCCGATAAAGCCAGAGTAGAAAGCACACCAGACCACATGGCCATTGCCGATGGTGTTTACCTGTTTCCTGGCTTAGGTGCCAGTTTTAAGGACGGCGATCTAACCTATGGCTTTACCATGGTTCCGGTGGGCGGCGGTGGCAGTCGTTATGACTTTAATCTATTTAACTGCGCAAATTCCACACCTAAAAATTGCAATGATAAACTGGGGGTAAGTCTGGCCATTATGAATATTAACCCCACCATTGCCTATCAGGTTAATGAAAATAATAGCGTAGGTGCGACATTAGTGCTCGGCCTGCAGGTATTTAAAGCCTATGGACTGGAACAATTCACTCAGTTTACCTCCACGCAGAACAACGAAAATCTCAGTGATGTTGGCACCGATATTTCCTATGGTGCCGGCATTCGCCTTGGCTGGCTAGGCAATTTTATAGATAAAAAACTCACCCTGGGTGCCGAATTCACCAGTAAAACCTATATGACCGAGTTTGATGACTACAGCAACTTGTTTGCGGAAAAGGGAGACCTGGACACCCCGGGCAATATTGGCCTGGGTATTTCATATTCTTTTACTGATGAGCTGCTGGTTGCATTGGATATTAACTATGTCATGTATGAAGATGTTAAATCTGTGTCCAATGCCGGGCCGAACCTGTCTGGAAACCCTTTTCCTGTCGACAGGGCTACCAACGCCCTGGGTGAAAGCGGAGGTCTCGGTTTTGGCTGGGAAAACCAGACTGTTTTTAAACTGGGGGTATCCTATGACCTCAATTCGGCCTGGACACTACGTGGAGGCTGGAACTATGCCAAAAGCCCCCTCGATGAAAAAACCGATATTTTATTCAGCACCGTGGCCCCGGCCATTACCCAGAACCATTTAACCCTGGGGGGCACCTGGCAAATGGATGAAGATATGGAGCTTAGCTTTTCCTATATCCATGCCTTTGAGTATGAACAATTTGGCCCCACATTTATCAATGTTGAAGGCGGTTATACCATGGAGCAGGATGCATTTGGCGCAAGCTTTGGCATGAATTTTTAATTGAGCAGATTACAGATTCATAATCAGCTTTTAAATTTAAAAATCAGACAGAAATTAAGGTTAAAAAATTATGCGAACAAAACAAAAATTACTTAGTACAATGATGCTTATGGCCTGTAGTGGCTTAAGTTCACAGGCCCATGCCGTACTCCCGCCAGGCGCAGTATTACAATTTGATGCTGGTGTTACTACTATCGACTCTTCTAGTAATGCATTTGTAAAGTCAGGCAGCTACTTTGGTATGGATAACGATTCCAATGGCAAAATACCCGGACTTGAAAGAACCGCGATATCTCAGAATGCTGGACTTGCAATTGGCAAAACTCAGGCGGCATCTGGTTCTCACTCAGGCCCAACTACGGGTGCTGAGTCTGCAGGCATCGACAACCCATGGTCGTTCTTTGCTAACACAGGCCTTCACTGGACACAAGCACCTGTCAATGTTATTGCTGATGATGGCGCAGGTAACGTCACCATCGATTTATCTGGCTGGGTTGTTGCCTGGAATGGTGTTCAAACCATTCCCATGGACAGCAAAGCATGGGAAGCGGGCTTTACTGATGGTGAAGCTCTGTTAGTTTGCGGCACTGACTGTAGCGATGGGGATACCTATACACTGGATTACTCTGCCACAGTACCTGCTGACTGTGCCTGTGGCTTTGAAAATGTTCCATATCACTTACACCTGACAGGCACAATTTCTATCCCTCCTGATCCGGCAACCGATGCCACAGGCGGGTTCACGCCCGGAGCAATCGCCACGGCAGTTAGCTCAGCCAATGGCCGCATTTCTATGGACGAGCTGATAGATAATGGCGGAGTGGCAGACCCTGATTTCACCTATGGCGATGGCTTGACTGATTTCACTGTCTCAGGTACAGGAGCAAGCTCTCAGATAGTGCTTACGCTGACTGCTCCTATTCCTGCTGCACCTGTACTAGCAGAGGGACAGCCCCCTACCCCTGTTGTTTATCGAAAATTTAGCAATGGTGCATGGAACACTTTTACTGCCGATACAAACAACCTTGTCGCCTCTGCTGCGGCTATTAGTCAGTTCCAGTGCCCGCCCCCTGGCGACACTCTTTACAATCACAGCAATGGCCTTGTTGAAGGTGATGAATGCTTGCAGCTGACGATTGCAGATGGCGGACCTTATGATGACAGTGGAACAGCAAATACAATTGCTGATCCAGGAGGCGTTGCCAGACCATTAAAGATATTCATTGATAAGCGCACCTCTGGCTCTGATGGCTGCAGTATGAGCGGTAACACTATTAGCTCTAATCAACGGGCAGACTGGTGGCTAGTGGCGGGCTTTATGGGACTGCTGGGTCTTTTCAGGCTAAAACGCAATAGCCATAATAACAGGGCTTAACAAACCTTGAGCAGCCACAAACTGCTCATTTTAAACGGTGCAATCCTTTCGGTTTGCGCCGTTTTTGATTTTGCCTGGAGAACAAACCTGCTTATCAGCTTAATGCTTTTTTTACCCCTGCTGGATAAAAGCTGGGGGTATCCTGAGCTGATAATGAACCCCGTCAATTTGACACGCTGGGGATTTGTAACGATCACCGGTATAGCTTTACTGGCAAACCACCCGGCCCATATAACAGCGGGCATAAGTACATTGGTATTTGCCGCTCTACCGGAAGAATGGTTTTTTCGTGCCTACTTTTTACAACAACTTGGTAAAGTAAGCCATATTAATACTTTTTTCAGATACAAAAAAACAAATAAAACGTATGTTCCCTTAGCGGCTAATTTATTAACCTCAGCTCTGTTTTCCCTGTTGCATACACCAACCCAGGGCTGGTTTGCTTTAACAATATTTTTCCCGTCTCTATTTTATGGCTGGGTATACCAACGCAGCAAGGATATTGTTCTGGTTATCCTATTGCATGCCCTGTCAAATATTGTGTTTTTTATTTATATTGCACAGAGCCTCTCCTCAGAAAGTTAAAAACTTTGGCACAGAGGGGCATTTGATTTTTTATAAATAGTCGCTTTACCGGTAATATCCGCTTTTTAGATTATCCTGAATTAATCAGTTGGACACCATTATGTGTGCCTCTGGGAGTGCCCATGTTGATCATTATGGGACGCAATCAAAAAGAGCGCGAATGACGAGCCCTTAGTTGACGTGCAGGGATGCACTAATATCGCGATTGCAGGACGCAAAGGAGCGAAGACGTGCAGGGATGCACTAATATCGCGGTTGCAGGATGCAAAGGAGCGATGCTTTGATATAGTCAGCTGTGCTCCCAGAGGTGCAATTTAGGGTGTAGCACCATCACCGAATGGGTGAAAGCTCATTTATTAGTAAAGTAAATATGATCATGCACTTACAATATCTTTACGCGGTCAACTGATTAATTTAGGTTTATGACTATCCAGAAATGCATCGCCGTGAAAGCGAAATTGAAATATTAGATTTGCGTCACTAAATATAGGCGTTTGGTTATTCCAAGCCACTATATATAGTGGCGTGAAGAGGGCGTTTCAATTTCGTTTGCAGCAGATGCCTATTTCTGGGTGGGCACTCATTATTTTACGCTGACTAAAATGGCCTGAATTTTCCCCGAAATTCGTTGCAGTAAAGTAACTACTCTGTCTTACTTCGTGAAAAATACAGACTGTTTTTCTCAGCCTGATTATAGTCACACCTCACCCTTGAACCTAGATCCCCCCCCTGGAAAGCCCCTGTATCTCTGAAGTCTTTGTGTCAAAATATTCCAACATTAACCGCTGCATGGTTTTTGTGCAAAAACAGTCA
>UOFI01000189.1_pt1 | contig 42812 bp, 27 predicted proteins | sample 1988361 | NCBI WGS metagenome assembly UOFI01 (sample SAMEA4712194, study PRJEB27164) | hydrothermal vent metagenome | biome: marine basaltic hydrothermal vent biome; feature: marine hydrothermal vent; material: mineral | place: Pacific Ocean | collected 2011-06-14/2011-07-23 | depth 1689 m
CATCCATAAAGTAATAGTTGGGGTGTTAGACATTAAACGAAAAAAAAGCTATATTCAATACTTCTGGGAGGTTTTTTCCCGAACTATCCCGCGAGCAGGGTAAAGAAAGGTGGATTGTCGCTGGCTGGATAATACACTGTTAGGGCTAAAATGAATAGGTTTGAGAACTTAATTGATAATCTCGAGAAAGATCATTCAGGTGATTGGTGGCTGGACATTTATAAGACAACCAATGAGGTAGATGGTGCTGGTTTCATTAACGAGCAAGCTTCTATTTATAATAAAGCACTAGAAAGTATGGAATCTAAAGCTTTCTTAACATTAAAAGAAAAGATCGTAGTATTATTTAAACAAAATGATGCACGTCGAGGTAAACACCAATTTTTTAATCAATTAAATGAAGCATTAGCTTATGAATTTCTAAAAAAAATAGGTTGCACTAATATTAAATTCGTACATGAAAATTCTAAAGATAAGATAAAAACCCCTGATCTTTCTTTTGAATTAAATAGCAACCAAGGGTGCTGTGAAGTAAAAACTATTTCATCTTCAGATAATGAAATAAATAGAAACTCTGATGAAAAAGTATTTTCAAGTGATGTGTATGAAGACTTAGGTCCTGGATTTTTTAAAAAACTTCAAGATGACATTAATAATGCAGTTGAAAAAATGGGGACATTATATTCTCAAAAACTTATTTACATTATTGTACATTTTGATGACCCTATGCTGATATATTATTCAAGTTATAAAGATCAGATAATAGCGTATATTAAAAAAGAGCATCCGCTTATAGAAATTTATATTAGGGTTGGGTTGTATGGTAAAAAACATATCCATTGTATTCCAGAGAACGCCTAACAATTGCATAAACATGGACGGCAAAAAACGCCGCCAGTTATGCTGAGCGTTGTGCGAAATAAATATAAAAATATTTTAAGAATGAATCACATATAAAATGGAGAACAATATGACACGAACCGTCATTAGTGTGACATTGCTTTTTCTGATGTCAGGAACTGCTGAATGTAATTGCATGAACATAGAGGTACCAGCATCAATCGGTACAAAAACTTTTCCATCTGAAGAAATAAAAACACTAGAATTACGCTTTAATGAACTTTGTACTATTTCTACTACTACCGATAAAGAGAAAAAAAAATTACAGGTCATTGCTTTTGCTTCAATTCTGAAAATTGGAATTTGCAATGGAAATACACCACTCAATAACCTCGAGCTTTATAAAGATGATAGCTTACGAAAAGCATCTAATGAAGACATGCAATTATTTTGTGCTAATACTAAATATGAGAATTATGAAAGTTTATTCATTGGAGTTTTAAATTTTTATAAATCACTAAATTCATATGATAAGGATGCCACATGCAAAGACGCCTCACAATTAGGTGAATCAGACAGTATACTCCAATCTTTTGCATTGAATGCCTTTGGTATAAATAAATCACCATCATTTATTAAAATGAAAGACAACATTAAATCTATTTGTCAAGATTTAGTGCTAAATAAAATATCACTTGACCAGGCACACAAACTTATTAAGCAAGAAAAATCATTTTTCCGTTCAATAATAGAAAGTGAAGCTCATGAACATTTCACACAAAACATATATACATCATTTAAAACTCCTTTTATATTTTTAGGATGGCTTATTGGTATTGCCGGTGGTGCAATAGGTATATTTTTAAGTATAAAAAAGCTAACATAATAATATTAATTTATTGTGAATTTTGTACGCATAACAAGTAAATTAACGCTGACCATTTTTTCTTACGGCCTAAAGCTGCCGCAAGAAAAAACGGCAGGTTATTAAAGCGTTGAGACTGTAGAAAAACCTAAAATTACAACATTATTACCCCAAAAATTGTTACAATGACTCAACATAAAACGAGTCATAAAAATGCCAGATCTTAATATGACAGGCATACTAAAAAAGATAAAAACCAGTCAATGACACCTGTCAAAATTTAAAAAATAAATATTGATTGCAGGTTTTTATATTTATCGAGGTGTTTTTCTGGTTTTGAGTGTAAAAAAATGAAATGTCCTGAATTCCAGACGGCAGAAAATATCATCAGAGCGTTGATGATTTTTATTTTATAGTTTTAGTTTTTCTTTACGGAAAATATTGTTCGCAACTTTGTTTGCATATCGTTCGTACATAGCCGAGTTTTTTACAGGCCTGTTTTAATTTGCTGATTGAGCCAACCAGACCTTTAAAGGTGCTTTCAAAATTTCAACATAATAAGACAGCCACTTTTAAAAAGATAAAAACAACAAAATAATGCGCAGTTAATTCTATAAATAAATGAATGACGCAGGATTTTTAATGTTTAACAGAATATTTCACTGATTTAGCTAATGAATGAATCACTGAATTGCAGGCAGCAGATAACATCAACGGGTTATTGATGATATAATATTAGGATGGGTGTCTCGATAATACGCGATAATGCGATAAAAAAACTGCAGAGTGATAATGGACAAACTAACGATAAATACAGAAATTTTTAAAAATCCGAAGAAAAAAACAGAATGCGATAAAATCTGGATTTTTCTGCAGGCTCGTTATGTGTAAAAAATATAAAAAATGAATAATTCAAGTGAGACACAAATTGAAGAGTGCGAAGAAATATTAAAAAACGCAATGCTAAAATCTGATATTTCTGAGCTTGATAAATTGCTTGCAGATAATCTTATTTTTATAAACCATCTCGGTCAGCTAATGTCCAAACAGGATGATCTAGAAGCGCATAAAACTGGAATATTAAAAATCAATAAAATCACACTAACCGACAGAACAATTAAAACATATTCAAATATTGCAGTTGTTACAGTTAAAGCTCATATTATCGGTAGCTTTAACGGCGTAAAATCTGATAATTATTTCCGCTTTACTCGCATTTGGAATAAAAGTAAAAATAAAAAATGGCATGTTATTTCTGCACATTCAAGTATATTAAGTTGAGCACAAACAAAACACATAACAAATCATTCAACCCGACCTTTTTATACGCCGCTCCACTACGTGGCAACATAATAAGACAGCCACTTTTAAAAAGATAAAAACAACAAAATAATGCGCAGTTAATTCTAAAAATAAACGAATGACGCAGGATTTTTAATGTTTAACAGAATATTTCACTGATTTAGCTAATGAATGAATCACTGAATTGCAGGCAGCAGATAACATCAACGGGTTATTGATGATATAATATTAGGATGGGTGTCTTGATAATATTCGATAATATTAACATTGTCGTAACCCAGATGCTCATCGAGCTCAGTATTGAGCGCCGCCTCTAGCGTCATCTTCGTTAACAATTGTTTGAATTCATTTAAATCATGTTCTGATTTAATGTTTTTGGCCGCATGCGCGGCCAGTGCTTGTATGTCTTGTGTTTTCATGAGTGCCTATCCTAGCCATTTCTGGCGTTAATGATAGACAGTTACACGGATTTATTTACAGCCTCTATTTTATTCAGCAAACGGTGTATTCAACCTGCAGCCTGTGACTCTCACCGGCTTTAACTGCTATTGAGTTTTCCGCTGCATTGCCTGATTCCACGCATAGCATCTGCAAATAGCCGCCTTCTCCAAGATCAGCCATTTTTTCGGCAACCGCTTTCCAGGGATTCCATACAATAGTTGATAAACTCCCCTGTTTTTTTATTTTTATTTTCCTGTTTTTATTTTCAATCACCACATCATCCGTTGTATTTAAATAAACTCTATCGACCTCTGAGTTAACTGTAATCGAAGAATTTTGAATTTTACGTTTAAAATTATCCGGTTTATCTAAATATGTTTTTTTATCGAGCCCTTTTACTGAGGTTTGAGTGATATCACCCACATTAAAATAAGTATGTAATGCCTCACTAATAATAATCTCACTGCTGCTATTATTGTATGTAATAAGTTCCAGAGATAATGTTTTCCCCAGTGTAATAATGTATTCAAGCAATGAACTATAAGGCCACATTTTCTGAGTATTTTTATTGTCGGTTATTTTATCCGTTTCCAGTCTAAAAATAATCTGTGTTTCATCGGCTGATATTGCCTTAACCTGGCTGAGCTGCCAGAATACCGTTCGGGCAAAACCATGGGCAGGATAAGCCGTATCCACCTCACTTGCTCCAAACCAGGGCCAGCACACAGGAATGCCACCGCGCACTGATTTGCCGGGTTCAAACCGTGCATCTTTCGAAAGCCATATCACTTCATCTTCACCCTGTGGAACCCAGCTAAGCAGATGCGCGCCCTGAAGGCTTATTTTTGCACTGGCCTGTGCATTTTTAACCTCAACAACAGGTATGCCGCCAGCACTTTCAATCACCCGGAGAAAGCCGCTTTCATTTTCAAAGGCGTAGGTTTGATTTAGCTGTTTTATATTCATCAGTCTGTATCCCGGGCAGTTCCTGCTACTTTTCTCCAATGGCAATTAACACTTCCGTATTAAACCAGACGCCCTCTTCACCAATAAGCTCGCTGACTTCTTTCATATGTACTTTTTTAAACTCTCTTTGTTCTTCTTCGGACAACAGACTTATAAGGCTTCGCCATCCCGCATTCCATACGACATCCCACCACATTTGTGAATTCGTCATAGTATAACCAAGAGGCTCATGATGAATGCTGGACACTTTCAGGTCCGCTGCGGAAAATTGTGATTCCAGTAATTCACTGTTTGACAGGCGTTGCCATGACAATGGGGGCAGCTCATGCCCAAATGATTCGTAACAACGCATAAATAACTGAACCATCGGTGAAAATGCATCCGCTTTAAAACTGCTAATAGCCACTTTTCCGCCAGGCTTAACCATCCTCGCTATATTTTTTAAACCTCGGGTCATATCCTCCAGAAAAAACAGGCCAAAACTGCTGGTGGCAATATCAAAACTTTCCTCGGCAAACGCCAGGTGATCCATATCCATCTGAATAAACTGTGTATTGTCATATCCTTTTTCACGGCTTTTATTTTCTGCCTGCTGCAACATACCGGATGATAGATCAATGCCGGTTACCTTACCCTGGGTTAATTTTTCAGCCGCCGCCAGCGCAACAACGCCGGTGCCGGTGCAAACATCCAGCAGATTTTGCTGCGGCTGTAGCTCAAGATGGTTTACCATACGCCGAGCGGTTTCCGGCATAAAGTATAATGACGGGTGATCATAACCCTGTGCCACCAGGTCAAAACCACGTCTAATAAACTCTTTTCTATCTGTATCAGTCATCCGTTTTTCCATGCTGGTTATTGACTTCGCAGTGTATTCCAGTTCTATGCCACCATCAAGCCCCCTGTACCGACTTATTATGCTGCAAACTTCATAATTTACTGTATCATACTCTGTCTGAAACAATCAGATTATCACCTGTTTAAAGCTTATGGATTTATACCAGCAATTACTTGCAACAGACCGTCAGTTTATCTGGCACCCTTACTCCGCGCTGCAAAACGATTTACCGGTTTTCCCTGTTGTGTCTGCAGAAGGCGTCAGACTCAAACTTGCTGATGGCCGGGAGCTTATTGATGGCATGTCATCCTGGTGGTGCGCCATTCACGGTTATAACCACCCTCAGATGAATCGGGCCATTAAAAACCAGCTTGATAATATGAGCCATGTTATGTTCGGCGGCCTAACCCACCCGCCGGCAGTAAAGCTGGCTGAAACCCTGGTAAAAATAACGCCTGACTCACTCACCTCTGTTTTCTTTAGCGACTCAGGCTCGGTTGCTGTTGAAGTAGCAATGAAAATGGCCATACAGTACTGGCACGATAAAAATTTACCCCTCAAAAATAAATTTCTTACGGTTCGCAATGGCTATCATGGGGACACCTTTGGAGCCATGTCTGTTAGCGACCCAGACACAGGTATGCACAGCCTGTTTAATTGTTCATTAACACAGCAAATCTTTATCGATGCACCTGCAAGCCGGTTCAGTGAAAAATGCAGTCAAACTGATTTGGATAATCTACACTCGGCACTGCAACAACATCACACTCAACTTGCCGCCTTTATTCTTGAACCCATTGTACAGGGAGCCGGAGGCATGCGCTTTTATTCTGCTGATTTTCTAAATCGGGCGAGGCAGCTATGCGATGAATTTAATGTTTTATTAATTTTCGATGAGATTGCCACGGGCTTTGGTCGCACAGGAAAACTTTTTGCCTGTGAACACAGCCAGATTCAGCCGGACATTATGTGCATTGGCAAGGCACTTACCGGTGGCTACCTGACTCTGGCAGCAACTCTGGTTAATAGCGAAATAGCGAAAACCATTTCTAATGGTTCACCCGGTATTTTTATGCATGGCCCTACTTTTATGGCAAACCCACTGGCCTGTGCTGCTGCCAATGCAAGCATTGAACTGCTGTTGCAATCTGACTGGAAAAACAAAATCAAGCAAATTGAACACTGGCTTTTAAATTCATTAAAAAAATGCTCGGAACTGAATAATATTGAAGAGGTTCGTGTTTTAGGTGCTATCGGTGTTGTAGAATGCAAACAGCCGGTTAATATGCTTAAAATTCAAAAAGCATTTGTAGAACAGGGGGTATGGGTTCGCCCCTTTGGAAAGTTAATTTATCTTATGCCGCCCTATATTATTAATAAAGATGACACTGAAACACTGTGCCATGTGATTTACAAAATTTTAAAAAATAATAACTAACGCACGAAACACATTGTTACTTTTATGCGCAGCGACTTTTATCTAAATTTACCTTATTTACAAACCTGAAATAACAATTATAGGTATATTGCCATTTCATGGCTCAGGCTATAGCAGTCATTACAGCGGCCCTTTGTCGCCAACTTAAAATAATGCACAGATTTATATTTAATGAGAGAGCCGTAATATCAGATAGAAACTTACTGAGCACTTAACCCAAACAAATACAGGAAACTACTTACAGCCCATTATATAAAAAACCATTTTCCATTTTATAAACCCCGCCACAAGCCTGTGGATACCGCCATAATTTATAAAACATTCACTTTATTGAAAGTAAAACAGGCATAAATAATCTGTAATTTTTATAAAAGTCAATATCTGTGCCTTACGTCACACTGATATTTAACTCCCTCCGTATAATGCTCAATATTGATTTATGTCGAACAACTTTAATATATTTACGTGTTACTAAATAATATAATTATAAATACCGGCGTGTGAATTAACAGGTACGCCCTGTACCAACCAATTCACATAAATAAAAAAACAGCCTAATTTAAAGTGCATTTATATCAGAACAAAATGCCTGAATATTGATTATATTTTGTTACGCTTTATTGTATTTTTATAATTTTGTTGAGGCATTGTTCATAAAATAATAAGTAATAAAAAATTACAACAATAAAATCTAATTAAAATGAGGAACAGGTATGTCAACTTCAAGAAGACAATTTCTAAAAACACTGGGCACCACAGCACCCGCTCTTGTGCTGGCTGCGCCCGGCATAGCAATGGCTCATGATGAGAAAAACAGCAGCAACTCAGGCAGCAGCAATAACTCCAGCAGCACCGGTCCGGTCAGCGTACCTGTTTTTGAAATACCCCTTAATATCCCCCCCGAAGCCCACCCTGTTGATGAAGACGATGAAGGCCGCCCCATCTACGAATTAACTCAGGAAAATGCAACCGTAGAAATTATTCCCGGCTTGCAAACTGAGATCCTTGGCTACAATGGTATGACCCCCGGCCCCACTATCCGTGTACAGGCAGATCAGGAAGTCATTGTTCGCCAGATCAATGAAACCGATGTAAAAACAACCACTCACCTGCACGGCGGACACATGCCAACAGGTAACGACGGTCACCCGGTTGACCTGGTTGAGCCTGGAGATTCACAGGATTATCTCTACACAAACAAGCAACGCCCCACTACATTGTGGTATCACGATCACGCCATGGATTTAACCGGCCCCCACGTTTATGCGGGTCTGGCAGGTTTTTATATTATTGAAGATGAGTATGAACGCTCTTTAGGTTTACCTGACGGCGACAGAGAAATTCCTCTGGTTATTCAGGACCGTACATTTACAGATGAGGGCGCTTTACTGTATAAAAAGACCGTCACCGGTGAATTAGGCGACACGATTCTGGTTAATGGCACACCTTACCCATACCTGGAAGTAGACACTACCCGCTACCGCTTCAGAATTCTGAACGGTTCAAATGCGCGCGTTTACAACCTGGTGCTCAGCAATGGCGCTCAGTTTGTACAGATCGGTTCTGATGGTGGTCTTCTGGAAGCACCTGTTTCGCGCACCAATATGGTGATCGCACCGGCTGAACGCCTTGATGTGATTATTGATTTCGGTGAAGCTGCAGTGGGTGACCAGATCGTGCTTACTAATAAATCCGGCTCTGGTACAACATCGCAGATTATGCGTTTTGATGTCACTGAAGCAGAATCAGATGAAAGCGTAGTGCCTGATATTTTAAGCACCATTGAGCGCCTTGACCCCAACGATGCGGTTGAAACCCGTCGCTGGGAATTCAGCAGAATACCCAGCGCTGACAAGCAGTTTGTTATTAATGGCCTGCCATATGACGAAAACAGAGTAGATGCTTACCCACGTCTAGGCAGCACTGAAATCTGGGAACTGGTTAACAAAACCAAAGGCGGGCACCCGATCCATATCCACGACATTATGTGGCAGATACTGGATATCAATGGTCGCCCACCCGGCCCACACGATGCAGGCTGGAAAGACACCTTCAAACTACCACCTAATGGCACTGTACGCGTGATTGGCCGTTTTGATGACTACACCGGTGACCCGGATGACATTAAATCAGCCTACCTGATGCACTGCCATATCCTGGAGCATGAAGACAGCGCCATGATGAACCAGTTCATTGTTGTAGAATAACCTCTGTAAAAAAACCGGCGCGGGTGAACCCCGCGCCGGTTTTTTTATGCCTGTGCAATAACCAGGATGACAGACGCCTTATGCCATACTCCTTATCCGGGCTAAATTTTCAGGGCGCATTTAGCGAACCAGACTGATCAAAAAACAGTCATTTTTTACGTTCAGAGAAAAATCTTCAATTTTTTTGTAAGGTTTCTCCTATTTTAGCGACTACATCACATATACCCGTTCTACACACAAGATACGGAGCAGCATATCCTGTTACATAATGTAATAAAACAGCATAGAAATACAAAAATGAGGTATATTGCCTGAAATTCAGACGATGATGCTTTTAAATTCTATCGATGCAAGCTATCTTGATTGCTTCACTTATCAAGAGAACACAGCAATGAGCAAAGCTACTCATTCTGATGAAATTGCAGCATTACGTGGTGATTTACTTCGCTTTGCCCGATTGCAGCTTAATGATTCAATTCTGGCCGAAGACGTAGTACACGAAGCCATTGATGCCGCCCTTGCTGCAGACACATTTAGCGGTAAAGGCAGCCTTAAAAGCTGGGTGTTTGCGATTTTACGCAATAAAATTGTCGATTTAATACGTGAACAGTATAAAGTGCTTTCACATCGCTACAGTGAAGAAGATAACGCAGTATCTGAAGATGTTTTTAATGAGAAAGGTTTCTGGAAAAAAAACCAGCAACCAGCCAACTGGCAACTGCCCGAGAGCACACTGGCTAACCAGCAGTTCTGGAATATTTTCGAGCTCTGCCTGAATCAATTACCGACAAACACAGGCAGGGTATTTATGATGCGTGAGCACCTGGGACTAAGTATTAATGAAATATGTCTAGCGCTTTGCATCAGTGAAAGTAACTGTTGGGTCATTATGCACCGCGCACGAATGCAGTTACGCTCATGCCTTGAACATAATTTTATTGAAAAAAGCACCTTGCAAATGGAATAACCATGTTGAACTGTAAAAAAGCGACGCAGCTTATGTCCCGTGCACAGGATCAAAAGCTATCGACAAAACAGAAGCTGCAGTTAAAACTGCATATATTAATGTGTCGTGCCTGCACAAATTACAATCGGCAACTCAGCTTTATAAAAAAAGCCATGCAACAGTACGGTAACCATCAATAAACATAGAGAACATCAACATTGACTGATTATTTACTTAGTATATCTATCCAGCCAGTATGGCTATTTATTGCCATAATACTTGTCTCCTATCTGCTGGAAGACCTGGCCATTATCAGCGCGGCTTTACTTGCGACAGAGCAGATGATTTCTGTGCCCCTGGCTTTTAGCGCTATTCTCATCGGCATTATTAGCGGCGATCTCGGACTTTATGCCATGGGTCATTTTGCACGACAGAACAAATGGTTAATGCGCAAAGTGGAAGGTTCCAACCCTGATAACCGATACTACCACCTGACCACAGATAATTTGTTTAAGAATATTTTATTTGTTCGCTTTGTTCCCGGGCTTCGCTTTATTTTCTACACTGCATGCGGATTGCTTAGAGTACGGTTGATGCACTATCTATCTGCCGTAAGCCTGTCAACGCTGATCTGGGTAAGCTTTGTATTTATCTCCATCTATCTGCCCGGCTCCAGTGAGTGGGCCGAAAACAGCCCTGTAAAATGGCTACTGATACCACTTGCCATGCTGATGCTGTATTTTTTCAACCGCCACGCCATGCAAAATACAAAGCGAATTTAAATGTCTATTTCATATTCATCATTTATAAAACCTCAGAAATCAATACATGAAGGCATGCCGGAACTGAACAATTCAGATAGCAGGACAACTTCTTTTTTTGAATTCTGGCCAACACAACTCATCTATCTGCCCGTTGTGCTGCAATGGATTCTTTTATCTTTTCGCTACAGAAGCCTGTCCCTGCCATTAATTGCCAACACCTCAATTCCGCTGGCCGGCATGGTCGGTGAGTCCAAGGCCTGTGTTTTACAACTGGCCGGTGATATAGCAACACCTTATATTGCACCCTTTATCTGTCTGACTAAAAACACACTACCTGTAGAAAATCAACTGAATTCAGCTCTGAGTAAAATGCAGTCTGCCAGTATGAATTTTCCTGTTATTGCAAAACCAGATATCGGCTGTCGGGGCGTCGGGGTAAAAATAATTACAGATGCTGAAATACTAAAAGAATACCTGTACTCATTTCCCCAGGAAACTGTTTTTTTATTACAGAAAAAAATAGAATATGAGGCCGAGGCTGGCATTTTCTATATTCGTCACCCGGGACAGGCACAAGGCACAATATCCTCAATCACATTAAAATACTCCCCCTATGTCACTGGCGACGGAGAAAAAACACTTCGTCAGTTAATTGAACAGGACCCGCGCGCCAGTAAAATTTCTGACATTTATCTTTCACGTCATCAGAGTAAATTAAATGAGGTTATTCCGGATAACATGGCATTTCGACTGAGTTTTGCCGGCAGCCACAGTAAGGGCAGTATTTTTCGCAATGGCAATTGTTTTATTACTGATGACTTAATTCGTGTGTTTGATAAAATATCGACGGATATAGAGGGCTTTTTTTATGGTCGCTTTGATGTTCGATTTGAATGCACCGAAAAATTAATCCAGGGTAAAAATTTTTATATACTTGAAATTAATGGTGCCAGCTCTGAAGCCACACATATATGGGATCGTAATACCTCATTAGCTGAAGTTTATAAAACACTGTTTTATCAGTACAGAACATTGTTTCAAATTGGTCATATTAACCGTAAAAAAGGTCACACAACACCTTCTTTATGGCGACTACTCAAAGCCTGGAGACATGAAAGCAGGCTGGTTAAACAATACCCGGAGACTGACTAAATCATGCAGGCAACAACCGCTCCATTTCAGATACCCGTCTCTTCCCGATACCGCTGGCTGGCTCATGCGGGTGAATGTCTGCTCGGCTTAGATCAATTGGACAGCTATTATCGACAGCGTCAAAAAGACATGAACAGCCGTGATTTTTTGCGTTACACCCTGAACAAACTGGGAGTTGATTACAGCATTGACAGCGGCAGCTATGACTCCATACCACAGCAGGGTGCCTGCGTTGTTGTTGCTAACCACCCTTTCGGCGCAGTCGAAGGGGTCATGTTAGCCGAACTACTACTCAAACACAGGCACGATGTTAAGGTGCTGGCAAATGAATTTTTACACCGCATCGATGAGCTGTCTGAGCTTTTCATTGGGGTAGATGTATTTGAGAATTCATCATCTGCACAGAGAAACACCCGGGGCATCAAACAGGCCATCCGACATTTGAAGAGTGGCGGCCTGCTGCTGGTTTTTCCTGCAGGCGAAGTATCAACACTGCAATTAAAACAATGGAAGGTAACCGATAAAAAATGGAACCGCATTATCGCCATGATGATAAGAAAAACAGGTGCCAGCACCACCCCTATTTTTATTGACGGTAATAACAGCAAATTATTTCACCTCGCCGGATTACTGCACCCTCGCATGCGCACACTGATGCTGGTACGGGAAATGCTCAACAAACGTCAGAAAAAAATAAAACTGCATATCGGGCAGAATATTATATTTACTGAGTTAAAAAACCTTTCATCTGATGAAGCCATTACTCAGTATCTTCGCATGAATACATATCTGCTGGCCGGACATATTCAGAACATACACGCCATAAAAAAAAATGCACTGCCAGACAACCTGCCCATCGCCAGTGCCATTAATAAACAACTGTTACAACTTGATGTAGATAACTTAGCCGCTGAGAGCCTGCTAATTAATAAAGGTGATATGTCGGTTTATTGCACGACTGCAATCAAACTACCCAATATACTCAAAGAAATTGGGCGTTTGCGCGAAATTACATTTCGCCAGGTAGCAGAAGGGACAGGCAATAAAAACGATCTGGATAGCTACGACAAGCATTATCTCCATATGTTTATCTGGAATAAACAGAAACAGGAAATTGCCGGGGCCTATCGCCTGGGTCTGGTTGACAAGTTAATTAAAGAACAGGGTATCGATGCACTTTATAGTCGCAGCCTGTTTCAATATAACAAATCTTTTTTAAACAGCCTGGGCAACTGTATTGAAATGGGTCGTTCGTTTATTCACCCCGACTATCAGCGCAGCTTAAATACTCTGCTACTGCTGTGGAAAGGTATTGCAACCTATGCATCCCGTAACCCTCAGTACACAACGCTATTCGGCCCGGTCAGTATTAGCAGTGATTATTCTGAATTATCACGTAGCCTGATGGCCAGTTTTCTACAGCTGCACCACTACGATAATGAAAGAGCAGAGATGCTTCAAGCCAGAAACCCCTACAAGTCAATTAAGGATATTTTCTGGTCTAATAATATGCTATCCGGCGTCAGTAATAACCAGCTTATTTCAAAATTGATCTATCGAATGGAGGGTGACAAGGGTTTGCCTGTTTTACTCAGGCAATACCTCGGCTTAAATGGTAAACTGGTCTGCTTTAATGTGGATAAAGATTTTAATAATGCACTGGATGGAATGATTGTTGTTGACCTGTTAAACGTACCCGAGAAGGTACTGGCAAAATACATGGGCAAAGAACAGGTAAAAACCTACTTAACGAGATAATATATTTATGCACAAAATTATAAATGGCTGTATAGAAGTTTTAGAACAAAGCGAGTCATTTCTTCTGTCTGCAACACCGTCAAACTACCGGGCTATTACCAAACCCTATTTTATCAGCTCCTGCGGTGAACATATGCGGCATATTCTTGATCACTTCACGGCCCTGATGAATGATTATGACTCGGGGCTGATAAACTACGACAGGCGTGAACGTGGCAGCCAGATCGAAACAGATATCAAGCTTGCAAAACAACAGATAGATAAGATAAAAACCTGGATTTTTTCACTCAGTACTGAAAACCTCGAACAGCCACTGTTTATAAAAACTGAAGTTTCAGTTTCAGAAAAAGTCACAGCTCATGCTGGCTCATGCCTTGGGCGAGAACTGATTTTTTCTGCCACCCATGCCATACACCATTTTTCCATAATGTCTATTGCGATGCAGATGCAGGACGTAGAAACCGATGCCAGTTTTGGAATTGCCCCCGCCACCCAGACTTTTATACGCGGTACTGAATAATGTGCACTTTAAGCTGGTTATTAAAAAAAGACGGGTATGAGGTTTTTTTTAACCGGGATGAACAGCATTCCCGGAAAAAAGCCATAGAACCCTCACTGCAGCATAACAGCCATATTATTATGCCGATTGATCCACAGGGCGGGGGCACATGGATAGCCAGCAGCCAGTCTGGCACCACATTATGCCTGTTAAATAATTATCAGAAACAGGCCGCTATGAGCCAACTAAAAACATATGAGAGCCGTGGAGGGCTTATTCCTCTTTTACTTGAAGCATATGATCAATCCGATATCGGGCAACGACTCGACACACTGGATTTAAGCCCATATCTTGCTTTCTCCTTATGTGTATTTCATTCAGACTTAAACACAACAGAAAATACTGTGTTAGTTTACCAGTGGGATGGCCATACCCTGAAACAGGAAGTAGCTATACAGCCTGTTATATCATCATCGATTCAAAGAGAACGGGTGATTAACTCACGAACAGAGCTATTCAGGAAAACCGCTGGCTCTGAAAATAATAGACAGAAACACCTTGCATATCATGCATCTCACCTGCCTGAAAAAGGTTTTTTATCGGTTTGCATGCACCGCGACGACGCACAAACACAAAGCCTCTGCCACATCTCAGTTAACAGGCATTCCGTCACTTTTTCTTATATTGATGGTGCGCCCTGTGAAAATGATAACTGGAAAGTAACCACAGCAGACAGGCCGGCTGCTGTTAGCCGACAGGCGAACTGATTCGGAGTTTCACTATAAAAATAACACTCAAATTAATACACGGGTTGTACAATCATTATGCAAAGCAGGCCATTATTATAGGCCCTCAAATGTAATCAACTCCAGGTGAACTCAACAGTCGAGCTACTGAGCGAGGAAATATTGCCCTTAGCGAATCCAAAATGATATTGCTAACTAATTTTATAGCAAATAAATAAGTCGCTTAAATTGTCTGATTTACCTATATCACTGAAAATTAAATCTAAAGAGTTTGATGAGTTCTATGTCTATGTCCATATAAATATCATCAGTGGAGCAATTTTTATTGAAATTAAACGATACAAAGCATAGCGCCTGAATCGGCTAAGAGCTGATCTCTAGCCAGCCCTTACCACACCGCCCTGCATGCAGCCCCGCACAGGGCACCTCCTAAAAGCGTTTAAAATAATCAGGCCGGTATTACCGGGACACCCAGACTAATAAATTCTAAAACCATAGAAAAATCAATATACCTGGTTAAACCTAAATGAATCAGTTGGACGCCATAAAGTGTACCTCTGGGAGTGCCCATATTGATCATTATGGGACGTAATCAAAAAAAACGCGAAGGACTCGCCATTCGCGTTTTTTTTGATAGAGTCAGGTGGGCTCCCGGGGGTGCAAATTATGGTGCAGCACCATCACCACCGAATGGGCGACTTGCACTGGAAAATAGCTCATATTCTCAAATACTTCCAGTGCATTTGTGCGGTTAACCGTTTAATTTAGGTTAAACAGTATTACTATTGGAAGACTACAGTTGCAGACAAACAATACACTCCTCTGATAACTCATTAAATTAAACGGTTAAACTCTTCACTCACAAATTCAATAAACAGCCGTACCTTAGCCTGTTGATATATCCGATCCTGATAAACAGCGTAGACACCTGCTTTACCACAATCCCACTCGGGCAGCAGACGTTCCAGCTGCCCTGAGCTGATATCTTCCTCTACAAGAAAAGAAATTTGAGCGGCAATACCAACCCCCGCAAGTAATGAGGAATGAATAACTCCTGCATTATTGGTTCTTAACCTACCTTTAACCTGCACCTGTTCCTGACGTTTGTTTTTTGTAAATGTCCAGTGGTGCGGAGCTGACAGACGAGTAAAAATTATCCATTCGTGGTCAGTCAGTTGAGCCGGTATTTCCGGCCTGCCGTGTTTTTCAATATAACCGGGGGATGCACACAAAAATCGTGGCCAGTCCCCAAGCTTTTTCGCAATCAGGCTTGAATCATGTAACCAGCCGACGCGAATACTGACATCAATATTTTCAGCTACCATATCGACGATTTCATCATCAAGTAATAGTTCGATATTCACCTCTGTATAGCGCTGCATAAAGGCTCTAACCACTGGCGTAAGAAACTGATTGCCAATGCTCACCGGTGCGGCAATTTTCAGGGTTCCACGGGGTTCATCCTGCAATTGATTGATGCGTTGTGTTGCTGCTTCAGACTCAGCCACAATGCGTGCGCAACTCTGAAAATACGTTTTCCCAGCTTCCGTTAAACTTAGTTGCCGCGTGGTGCGGTTCAATAATCGTGTGCCGATATCACGCTCTAACAGGGATATATGGCGACTAATTGCCGATCGAGCGATTCCAAGCTGGCGTGCGGCACCCGAGAAGCTTTGTGCTTTCACGACATGAAAAAAAATAACCATACGCCTGAGATTATCCATATGACTACCTATTGTTCTAATTATAAGAACACAGAAATATTAAAAACCACTATTGTTATTAACAGGCTACCTCTTTAGAATTTTTAGTCAACAAATATTGCTTATTAAATAACAACTGGTGTTTTTTGATTTAACCCGGACAGGAGAATACATGTGAACAAAATAGAAACTGCCGTTGCCCGGCATTATGGTGATACAAATCTTCTGGGACGATTTTTTACAGGGCTAAAAGCTTCTGGAGTGGATTTGCACCATTTACAGCCCGATAACCTGTCGGCAATTGAAGAGTTTCATATCGGTGGTCGCAAGGCGACTGTCCATGCAGTAAAAAAAATGGGCCTGAGTGAGGGCCAGCATATACTTGATATCGGATGTGGGATAGGTGGTGCTGCACGCTATATGGCAGATCAAAATAATTGCACCGTCACTGGAATCGATTTAACACCTGAGTATATTGAAATTGCGAAGACATTAACGGAACTGACTGGCCTGGAAAATAAAATTACATTCGAGGTTGCCAATGCACTCTCTATGCCATTTAAAGATGAGACTTTTGATGCTGCAATTACATTACACGTTGCAATGAACATACCGGAACGTGCTGCACTCTATGCTGAAATTGCTCGTGTATTAAAGCCTGCTTCCACATTATATATCTTTGATGTAATGAAAAAAAACAATGATGATTTAATCTTTCCTGTGCCATGGGCCGAAACAAAAGACACCAGTCACTTAACGACCCCGCAGGAAATGCGCTCACTTCTGGAAGACGCAGGATTTAATGTGCAAGAAATAGAAGATCGCACTGATTTCGCTCTCGATTTTTTTAAAGAAAATATGACTGCTTCTGCAAAGGAATCGCCACCACCCGGACTAAGCCTGATAATGGGTGACAGCGCAACTGAAAAATTACGGAATGTGATGACTAATATAGAAAGCGGGTGCATCGCACCGGTACAAATGATTGCTACTCGGAACATGAGTTAATCAATGGAAAACATTGCTTCATTATCTGTCTACCCTTCACCTATTCCTGTCATTGATTGTGCCTTCAACTATAACAGTGAAGCTCTTTACAGGATAGCAGGTTTACACAAAGCAACGCTTGGCGAGATTGAAAAAAATCAAATACACAGACGAATCTGCAAAAAAAAACAATACCACTGAACTTTATTGTGAAATATCAATAAATACCAGATAACCAGAAATTATAAGAGATAAAATAATGACATCATATAAAAACGCTGAATTTCTTGTTGAAACTAACTGGCTTGCCAATAATTTTGATCTGCCTGAACTAAGAATTTTCGATTGTGCGGCTCTACCTGCCCCCAACCCAGATGAGGCGCTGCGAAAAAAATATCCATTAAAACCACAAAGCGGACGCTCTTTGTATGAAAAATGTCACATTACAGGTGCTGGTTTTATTGATTTACCAACTGAACTTTCAGACAAGAACACTGATCTTCCTATGATGATGCCACCACTTGAACAGATAGTCGAAGTAGTAACTCGTGCAGGTATTGGTGATGACACACTTGTCATACTCTACAGCTCGACAAACCCGATGTGGGCCGCTCGTGTCTGGTGGATGCTTAGAGCAATCGGTTTTAATAACGCAGCAATTCTTAATGGCGGCCTGAAAAAATGGCTCGCAGAAGGCCATGCGACTTCAATAGAAGAGTGTACCTATACCGCAGCGAGGTTCACAATAAAATCTCAAGCCGATATTTTTGTTAGCAAGAACCAGGTGCTCGCTGCAATAGATAAGAACGATACCTTATTAATTCACTCACTCACAGCCGAAGTCTACAACGGTAACAAAGATGCATTAACGTTTGGTCGTCGGGGCCGAATTCCTGGAAGCGTTAATATCCCGTCAGGTAATTTGCATGACCCTGAAACAGGAGCTTATCTGTCACCATCCAGATTACGAGATCTTTTTGAAAGCAAACAATGCAGCGATGCACAGCGAATCATCACCTATTGCGGTGGAGGTATTAACGCCTCTAACACTGCATTTGCTCTCACCCTCCTCGGTTATGACAATATCACCATTTACGACGGATCAATGAGCGAGTGGGGAAATGACTCTTCCCTGCCAATCGAAATTTAACCGTTAGAAAGACTCTGATTAAGCAATATGAAAAATTTAATGACCGCTATATCAAGCGAATTATACTGGCTTATTTTAACAGCAACACTAACAGGTTCGTTATCAATTATTTATGTATTAACCTAAATTAATCGGTTAACGTTTTTCTCAATCCATGAAGTTAGAATAGAAAGCATTTCATTACGGTCATTCTGCAATGTGAATGTATGATCCATTTTACTCAGATAATGAACATTCAGGTTATTTTTAAAATCAATGGATTTAAAAGAGTCTCTGAACTGATCAGTATAATTATAAACCTGGCTTGCACCGCCAGAATAAATATACAATAAGCCAACATCCCTGGACATCATAGAGAGCAGATCCTTTGTTGTTTCTTCTTTTGGCGGTTGCTGCCAGTACTCCACACCTTCATCCAGCCCCAGATCAGACTCGTACTCTGGCGTTCGAATCAGCCCCGCCAGCTTTCTCAGGATAACCCCGGGATAGAGTATTTTATATAACTTACTGGCATAGCGTTTAATCAAAAATCGCAGTGTCGAGTATGCATATGCATCCAGCATTACGGCTCCTTTTACCCTTTTATCATTCGCCGCTATAACATGTGAATTCATTGCACCGGTACATAAACCTATTGATATGAATTTTTCTGCTTTATATCGCTTTACAATTGCATCCATTGCAGAACTAATTTCAGTAACCGTTCTTTCCTTATAACCCTGCGTTGTTTTATACGCCGTGCTATCACCGATATTAGGCAAATCAAACCTGAGAACAAGATAACCAAGATCAGCAAGCCGCCTGGCCAGATCAACACTCATTCGGTATGGCCCTACTTTATGAATCAGACCCGAATTTAATATGAGCACTGCTGGCCTGTTCTCCATAGCAGCCGGATCAAGATTATCCGGCTCAGATACGATACCCAGCATATTTTTTTCCGGGCCGAATTTTATTATTTTTTCTTTCATGCAGAGACACCCTGCACTAGATGCTCTGTAATTTGATTGATAACAAGATTTGGCAGTAACATGTCTTCAATTTTTGCCAGCTCATCCCAACCAGCGGCTTCATTGATTTCAGTAAACTCAGGTGCTTTATTCTGCCTGGATAGCTGCTCAGTTAAACTGCGGTATTGCTCACAGGCTTCTGATACAACAATCAATGTTTTTTCTGCCGCTGAGTTGAAGCCACTCACAAGATCACTTTTTTCAATTTCACTGTACAGTACATTGTGAACACTAAAACCCAATAGCTCTGTTGCTGATTCATTTTCATCACGCAACCTTGGCTCAGGGAAACGATCCGCATCAACCAGCATATCGTTATGCAGGTCATTCAGGTTTTGAAGATATTCTTTACCGCTAATAACCGGATCCCATAAAATGAGTTCCCTGATATTTTTCGAATCATACTGCGCAGCAAGCATGGCTCCGAAGCGTAAACCAACGATGGATATTTTACGCACACCGGAAAGCTCTCTCAACTCGTTTTCGGCCTGCTGAATATTTTCCAGCCAGTCTGATAAACTTGCCTCATCAAGGTGCCCGGCAGAATCACCCGTAGCAAAATAATCAAAGCGCAGCACATGGCAACCCGCCCGTGAAAGCTGATCGGCAAGCTGGCGTAAGGCGCGGTGAGAACGGATATACTCCTGCAAAATCGGATAGCAAATTAAAACAGCGGTATCTTTTGGTGCCTGGGATAATGGAGGGTGATAAACGCCATATAAGGGCTTGTCTTTATTACCAAAAAATGTCGGGTCCATATTTTTTCTCTACATATATTCAGAACTAAGACTGAATTAATCAGTTGATTTAAAAACTGCAGATTTCACCTTCAACTTGATTCGATCAACTAATGACAGATTTTTTTCAGCTTTTACAGGCTCATTTCCGCTGGCAGGCACAGATTCTACACGTAATTGTGGACATTGTGCCGCAATCTGACCTAAAGTATCCATGATCACAGACCTTAATTCCAGTTTTATGCCGGTTTTTTCTTTAAATTTGCCAATCACCTGCACAGATAGCAGGGAGTGCCCGCCAATTTCAAAGAAATTATCATTGACACTGACTTTATCGGTATCCAGCACCTCTTTCCAGATCTCAGCAATAATTATTTCATTTTCAGTCGATGGCGCAACAAAATCTTCAGCACCTGCCCCATCGCTAAATGGCGCGGGTAGTGCCTGCCGGTTTATCTTGCCATTGGGGGTCACCGGTAATTTATCCAGCTCAACAAAATGCTGTGGAATCATATAGTCAGGCAATTGCGCACGTAAATGCTTACGCAATGATGTAACGGAGATTTCATCGCCTTCCAGACTCACATAGTAGGCAACCAGTCGAGTATCACCTGGGCGATCCTCCCTGACGATAACCACCACCTGTTTCACTTCTTTATGATCCGTCAGTACGTTTTCAATTTCACCCAGCTCAATGCGAAAGCCCCGCACTTTAACCTGATTATCCAGTCGGTTGATATACTCGATGTTTCCATCCGCCAGGTATTTCACCAGGTCACCGGTACGGTACATTATTTCAGGCTCTGCACCATTAATTGGCAGCTTTAAAAAGCGTTCCCGGGTTAAATCAGGACGCTTTAGATATCCCCGGGTCACCCCTGCACCTGCAATATACATTTCACCCGCTACACCTGCAGGCAGTAATTGCCTGTTTTTATCCAGTATATGAATCTGTGTATTAGCAATGGGTTTACCAATGAGTATCGGCTGCTCAGCATCTGTTATCTGATACAGTGTAGACCAGACCGTTGTTTCTGTTGGCCCATACATATTCCAGACACTGCTGGCATGGGATAATAACTCTGCAGCCAGGTCTGCAGGCATAGCTTCTCCACCACAAAGCACCTTTAATTCTGACCCCGGCCTCCATCCGCTGGCCAGCATTATCCGCCAGGTTGCTGGTGTTGCCTGCATTACATTTACGCCTGCACTGCTTATTTTTTCCAGCAGGCTTGCGCCATCTGCGGCCGCCTCTCTGTCAGCCAACTCTATTTTTGCACCTGTAAATAATGGCAAAAATAGCTCGAGTACGGCAATATCAAATGATAATGTTGTAACGGCCAGCAAGACATCTCCTGGTTTCAAACCCGGCTTTTCCGCCATACTGTTGAGAAAATTGACCACTGTGCCATGGGGTACCAGCACCCCTTTGGGTTTCCCCGTTGAGCCCGAGGTATAAATGGTATAAGCCACATTTTGAGAATTAACATCTGTTACAGTTGTATCTGCACTCACAATCGGCAGCTGCTGATCCCAGGGTTGATCCAGTAAAATATTTTTTGTCTTACTTTCTGGCAGTATGTCCAGCACAGATGTTTCAGTCAATATAACCGAAACATCTGCATCTTCTAAAATAAACTCAATACGATCTGCAGGATAGTCTGGGTCCAGTGGCAGGTATGCCGCTCCCGATTTAAGAATTGCCAGCATGGCAACCAGCATATCTGCTGAGCGATTTACACATAGGGCAATCAGCTGGTTGGCTTTAATATTGAGTGTGGCTAAATGTTGTGCCAGCTTATCTGAGTTTTCCTCCAGTTGCTGGTAGCTTAAGTCATCTCCATTATAGCTGATGGCTATAGCCTGCGGGGTTTGCTTTACCTGTTGCGAAATAACATGATGAATACACTGCTCACCAGGATAAACTTTTGCTGTATTATTAGAGCTGGCGATTATAGAAAAGTCACTCTCTACTAACATCGGCAATTCATATAGTTTCGCCTGCGGAGTTTTAACAATACTTTGTAACAGATTAATATAATGTTCCGTAAAACGTGCAATGCTTTGTTCTTTAAATAAATCACTGCAATATTCTATCTCTAACCGGTAGCCACCATTGCTGTCTTCTTCTATTGAAAACGAAAGATCGGTACGCGCCACCTGACTTTCAATGCTCAGCACCTTAAGTTCAATATCAGCCAGTGACGGCTCCAGCCCCATTGCAGAATTATAGGAAAACAGCGTTTGATAAACCGGCGTGTGACTTAACTCACGATCCGGGTTTAATTCCTCCACCAGCCGCTCAAAAGGTAGATCCTGATAAGTGTATGCATTAAGACAGTTTTCACGAACCTGCGCAAGCAACTGGCTGAAACTCGGCACCTCATCAAACTGCGTACGTATCGCCAGTGTGTTAGCAAAATAGCCGAGCAAGTTTTCTGTTTGCGCATGGTTGCGATTGGCAATAATGGTACCCGTAATAATATCGGTTTGCCCCGTGTAGCGATATAACAGAGTAATATAGGCGGCAAGTGAGAACATAAATGGCGTTGCACCAGCACCACGTGCCTGCTCACCCAGCGCACTCATCAGCTGTTCAGGTAATTCGACTGAATATGTTTTACCGATATAATTAAAATGACTGGGCCGCGCAAAATCCGTGGGCAGCTCCAGTACTGGCAACTCTCCCTGCAAATGCGCCGTCCAGTAATCCAGTTGTTGCTGCAACACCTCCCCCTGCAACCAGTTACGCTGCCAGAGTGCATAGTCGCTGTACTGGATACTCAGCCTGGGCAATAGAGGCTCCACTGAATTTACCGATGCACTATATAACAGGCTTAACTCATTCATTAACACCCGTGTCGACCAGCCATCAAACAGACTGTGGTGTATCACCAGCATCAGTATATGGGTTGTGGCATTTATTTTTACTAATTTAATCCGGATTAAGGGTGACTGATCAAGCCTGAAAGTAGTCACAGACTCTGTCGCGATCAACTGATTTAATGCCACTTCATCCTGATCAACCAGGTTAATAATTTCAATATTCAACGGACTTTCATCAATCACCTGCGCCGCTTTATCTTCATTAAACTGAAACGAGGTACGCAATACCTGGTGACGCATATATATGGTTTGCAGTGCATCTATTAAATACACTGTCTGTAACTCACCACTAAGCTGGTAGATAACCGGTATATTGTAAACCGGATTTTCCGGTTCCAGCTGATCCAGATACCACAGCCGCTGTTGTGCAAATGAAAGTTCAACCGGAACATTGCCCGTGTGTTTTTCTATCGCTGGCTGTAGAGTTTTCTGAACACCGCTCTGCAATGCCTTAACCTTCAGTGTAAGCTCAGCAATGCTGCTCGCGTCGAATAAGCTACGCAATGGCAAATCAATTTCAAAATAATTTTTTATACGCGAGATAAGCTGCGTAGCCAGCAGCGAGTGACCACCGATATTAAAGAAGTTTTCGTGAATACTGATTTCAGTGATGCCAAGCACTTCACTCCAGATGCTCTCAAGCTCTTTCTCAACAGAGTTACGGGGGGCGACATACTCTGTTTCACTCATTTGCTTCACATCGGTGATTAAGGGCAGTGCTTTACGATCTATTTTCCCATTGCTGGTCAGAGCAAAATTTTCTACTTCAATAAAATACTGGGGGATCATGTAATCCGGTAAGTTTTTTCTGAGATAACTTCGCAGCATTTCAGCACTGCTGTCTTTATTTTCGTTTTTGATATAAAAAGCAACAATGCACGGTGTGCCTGACACATCTGACTGCACTATCACGATATTTTGCTTCACTTCCTGCGCGCTACTGAGACTGCTTTCTATCTCTCCCAACTCAATACGGAAACCCCGAATTTTTACCTGATCATCTATTCTACCCAGGTATTCCATATCTCCGTTAGGCCGGTATCTTGCAAGATCGCCTGAACGATATAATTTCGACGATGCATTAGCCGATATATGATCGTCTAAAAAGCGCTCTTCATTTAAGGCCGGACGGTTCAGGTAACCCCGTGCAACCCCTGCACCTGCCACAAAAATTTCGCCGGTCACCCCTGTTGGCACCAGATTTAAATGCTTATCCAGCAAATAGGTTTGTAAATCGGCTATGGGCTTACCAATAATACTACCATTACCCGCCTCAATATCGGCAAGTGATATTGGCCTGTAAGTTACATGTACCGTAGTTTCAGTAATTCCATACATATTGATGAGCTGTGGTACTTTATCCCCATGGCGATTAAACCAGGGACGTAGACTTTCCAGGTCGAGCGCTTCACCACCAAAAATAACATATCGCAGTGATAGCTCAGAGGGTCCGTTTAATTGTTGATCTACATGACTAAGTTGCTTAAAAGCGGAGGGCGTCTGATTTAATACAGTGACTTTCTCTTCACGCAGATATTTGTGAAATTCTTCAGGCGAACGACTGATCCAGTAGGGAACCACAAGCAGTTTTGCACCATAAAATAATGCCCCCCATATTTCCCAGACTGAAAAGTCAAATGTACATGAATGAAACAGTGTCCATACATCATTTTCAGTAAATTTATACCATTCATCTGTTGCACTGAATAACCGGATAACATTTTTATGCTCTACCAGTACACCTTTTGGCTTTCCGGTAGAACCGGATGTGTAAATCACATACGCTATATTTTCAGGGGAAACACCTGAAGAAACCGCACTGTCGCTGTTGCTATTAATTTCTTTAGCATTAATATCAACTAACTCAAGCTGCATGGCCTGCGAGGAAAAAATATCAAAATACTTTTTCTCAGTTAATACCACAGGCATAGCGGCATCATCAATAATAAATTCGAGCCGACTAACAGGTGCTGCAGGATCCATTGGAACATAAGCAGAACCGGTTTTAAGAATTGCCAGTAACCCAACAATCAGATTAATGCTTCTATCCAGACAAAGCCCCACTAGTACATCAGGGCCAGTTTTATACTGAATAAGATGATTGGCGAGTTTGTTACTCAGCTTATCTAATTCAGCATAGCTAAGAGAGACATCTTCATATTGAAGCGCAATGCGCTGCGGATATTTCTCAACCTGTTCTAAAAAACAGTGATGCAATAGATTGTCGGCATAAAAATTCGACTGAGGTGTATTCCACACAGTGAGTAGTGTATTTTCTTCCCTGGCAGTTAATATTTTTAATTCAGATATTTTTTTATCTGCTGATTGTAATGCGCTCTGCAGTAAATTTTTATAATGATTTAATAGCTGACTGATAGTTTCAGGGCTAAATACGTCAGCATTGTATTCAAGCCAGATATCCCAGCAATCACCACGACTATTCAGGCCGGGCTCAATCACCATATTAAGATCAACTTTGGATGTTTTAGTGTGCAATTGATCGTGAGATAACTGCTCAACAGCGGCTGATTTTAGCTGCATTGATTTTTCCGGAGCATTCAATACTGAAAACATCACCTGAAAAATAGTGCTTTGACTGAGATTACGCCCTACTTTAAGCTCATCCGCCAGTTTACCCAGCGGCGTATCCTGGTTATCAAACGCATCCAGCACAGTATTTCGAACACCCACAAGAAAATCGGCAAACACCGGGTTATCAGATAGGTCGGCTCTAAGAACCACTGTATTAACAAAATAGCCAATGATGTTTTCCAGCTCTTTCTGACTTCGACTGTTGACTGGAGTACCAACCAGTATATCTTCTGCTCCTGTATAACGATTAATAAGAATATTAAATATTGAGAGCATTAACATAAAAGATGTGATGTTATTGCTTTTACAAAACAATTCCAGCTGGCGGCTAAGCTCATCTGATAATTGAATTTTCTGTATCGCACCATTAAATGTTGCAACTGATGGACGCACAAAATCTGTCGGCAGTTCTATTATCGGCAAATCACCGGATAATTTTTTCTTCCAGTACTCTAGCTGCTTCTGGCTTTTATCGTTATTCTGTATATTTCGTTGCCATTGTGCAAAATCAATATAATCTATCGGCAAAGATAATAAATTATCACTTACAGTATTATTGATCCTGTCATTATAAAATCGCCCTATTTCGTCCAGTAAAATTGAAACAGACCAGCCATCACAAACGATGTGGTGAATAATAACAAGAAGGTAACACTCTTTATTACCCGTATCCCAAATAGTTGCCTTTATTAATAAATCTTTTCCCAGATCAAAACTGGCCCTTGCCTTTTTCTGTATTTCACCTGTAATATATTCTTTTGTACTCTTATTTTTATCAGCAGATTTAATGACTTCAACCTGCAAATCGGAACTTTCATTAACTATAGCGACTGCCTTTGTGTCTGTTTGTGTAAAATTTGTGTGCAGAGTTTCATGACGACCCACAACATCTCTAACACTCTGAATCAATACATCTACATCAATATCACCTTCAATACGTACTGCAACAGGTATATTATAAACAGGATTACCAGGAAATAATTGATCCTGAATCCATAGCTGCTCCTGAGCATAAGACAACGGAAGGCCTGAGTTGCTATCACGCTTAATACGGTTTATTTTTTCAACTGTGTTATTTTTTTTAGCCGATGCGATACCTTTTTTCTTAAGCATCGCTTTAAGTAACTGTGCTTTTTTATCAGATACGCTCATCAAATCGTTCCGTAAACAAATTTATAATTATTTATTTTCATTGTTTTTATCCGATCAAACGCTTCTTAAACTTCCGCAGCAAAGCAAACACCCATGTATTCCTTAACCAGCCCTTGATCTGTTTTTTTATACTGTGTAATTTCAATGCCACCGGTTTAGATAATTCGCCGGTATTAACTCTTTTATAGGAAAAATCATCCATAATGTCTTTTAGCAGGTATTCAACTGCTTGCACATCTGCAGCGGAAAGATCAGATTTCCAGCCTTCACTTGAGCCTTTTCTGAAAAAACCCTTAGGCATATTGCCTTTTTTACGCAACTTTTTCATTTCACAGGCATCCAGCGCCTGTTGTGCAATATCAGTTGATGCATCAACACCAATCCATTTATACACACGTTTCAGTGCAGTAACACCATCACTCTTTAAATCTTCGTATTTGATTTCCATATAATGATCTGCTTTATCTGAAAAGCTTCTACCCATTGAGATATCACTTCTCCAGCGATCACTGAAATCAGCCGGGTGTGTATTGAAAATATCAGAGGACGACCACGTCGTAGCAATACTTTTCCATGAACCAAAAACAGACCTGGGGTCTCTAATCACATGCAGATAATACGCATCTGGAAACAGCTTCATTAACAGATCAAGATTCTCAACGTTTTCCGGCTGCGACTCCACCACGACACTGGCCTGCTTTTTTTCATTAAATGCCTGTTGAAATATCATATCTAACAGTTGTCTACAGGATGAATAAAAGCTTTTTTCTTCTATGAAATCTTTCAGGTTGGCTTTTATTTTTTCGTCTTTTCCACTTACAATACTGTTATGAATACGCTCTTCATCAAGCCACCAGTCATTTAATTTTTTGAAGGCATCAATTAAATTAGTGTGTTGAAGCCCGACCATTGATGGATGATTTGATAACAACCATAAGGTCCATGTGGTTCCGCTCCTTCTGGAACCTATAATAAAAACCTGCTTCTTATCACTATCCTTTCCATCTGCAGTTTTTAATGCATTGATATCCGTGTTTTTTTCAAGCATTAATGTGTGTCCGCACTCATAGCAACGGTTTCTGAGGTGGCGTCATCACTGGCAGCGTTCACCTGAGCCAGAGCACTGCTTTTACGCGAAATAGTATATTTATGGCCCGATTTCAGACTTCTGTTAATTTCTGACTTCGAGCCATTTGACCAGACAATTTCAAGTCGTGATATATTCTGATAATTATTAAGCCCGAAATAAACGGTTGGATCATCAAATGAGATAAAACCACTGCTTGCCTGCACTTCACGCATCTGATGGCGCTCTGAATTCTCACCATAATATATGATCAGTTTGCTGCCAATTCCAGAACGATTTCCCTGCTCATCATTTAAGGAAAAAGCAATAGAGTGAGCCGAGTTATTGGTGTTATTAATAAACACCTGCGCAGCACCGACCTGCGGCACCGCGATTACATCAATATCTCCGTCATTATCCAGGTCAACATAACTAAATGAGCTGGTTGAACGTCTGGACTTAAGACCGCTCTCTTCTGTTAAGTTATCAAACGTTTTACCCTGTTTGTTCTGGAAATAGTAATTCGACTCACGACGACGCTGTGACTCCAGCGTTCCATTTGCTATATACAGGTCCTGCCATTCATCATTGTTTAAATCTGCAAATTTGGAGTTCCATGCCCAACCACCATAGTTCAGCCCATATTCTTCTGCCCTGTCAATGTACTTACCATTGCCATCAGAAACAAACAGTACATTGGCACCCCGTGTCTGAGGAATCAGCTCGGCCTTTTCATTCTCCGGTACAACCACTGCCTTATTTAAATTTGACAGGCAAAGGCTACGAGCTGCTTTCCAGGTTTTCGGTAAAAATCCACAGGTTTCCTGCGTTGCAAAACCGCCATTCGCTGCCGGACGTCTTGCAACAAATAACATCACACATTCATTACTTAAGGTGCTGTCTTTTAGCTTGCTGCAATCCTGTGGACGTTTTTTCTGTTTGATATCAGAAAACAACCTTTGAGTTTTTACATTTTCAAGACAGGTTTCCTGCTGACCTGCTTTTAATTCCATGCAGGCATCTTCCGGCAGCATATTGGTGAATTCTTTATTATGATCATAGTAGGCTATTTCTGCCACATAGATTTCCGGCAACAGATCATTATTAATATCAGCACTGGATATACTCATCGTATCGTAGGTACTGTGAGTAAAAATACCGTCCTGTATGGTAATCATTTTAAAACGACCATCGCCTGTTCCTGTATAAAAATAATCCGGCGCACCAAAATCATTACCTACGACTATGTCCAGAATGCCGTCATTGGTAAAATCAGACAACATAATACTGGTAGGAATACCGGGGTGTCCGGGTAATGGCTCAACAGAAAATTTATTATTGCCATTGTTTCTTAAAACCACATTACGGGTTTTATCTGTAGCTATCCAGGTACCTTCCCCCCAGCCCAGCTCCCAGTTACCCAGTACAATATCCAGATCGCCATCACGATCAACATCGCCAAAGGCAGCTGAAAGCGACATACCTGATTCACTAATATTGGGTAGTTTAATGAAATTTTTCTGCTCAAAACTTCCGTGATCATTTAATATCAGGTAATTACCATTAACATAGGATGAAAGAAAAATATCACTCCAGCCATCATTATTAATATCAATCAATGCCGCATTGGTAATTGACAGATCGGATAACTCTGAAACATTAATCGCCTGACGTACAAATTTTTTGCCGTCTTTATTGGCATAAAGCATCAAACTGGCCTCCGCTCTAATCAGAACATCCGACCTCCCGTCATTGTGTACATCACCTGTACTCACACCACGCCCATGTCCCTGTAGAAAGGGCAGTTCCATTTTAAACAATGAGAATCGACCAGGTATTGGCATAGAAAAATCGTCACCACTGAACTCTGTAAATAACGTAGCAGAATTTTTATCAAGCAGAGAAGCATCATCACGGGAAAAAGCGATTTGACTAATTTCAAGCCCTGAAATATTTTCAAGCGGCTCAGCCGTCAATGCATTCGACTTAAGTTCAGGCAGCAGGGCCTGATCCGTTTTTACCTTATAAACATCTTTCATTCTGTATACAGGCTCAGAAACATTATCTGCGGTCAGAAAAAACTTGATAAAGAAGTCTGCTTTATTCTGTATATCAATTTTTTCATACTGATGTGCGATAATGCCACTGCTTACGCCCATACCTGTAAGAATAAAAAACATAATGAACGCTGCGCGTTTTGATACCGACTGTGATACGACAAAAAACGAATAAACACTAAAAACGCCCAGTGTAAACAACAGCACCATGACATATTTAACCGGCATTCCAGTAGCTAACAGTACCGCGCAGATAATAACATCAAAGGCAATGGGCACAGGTAGAAAAACACCCACCAGCGCAACCAGGGTCATGCTTAATAGTGTCATAAACATATTGGTTTCAGGAATAATATTTGCTATTGATTCCCAGGGCAGAATAGTAATCATCAGTGAGCCCAGAAAGCCTGCCAGAAACATCAATGGCACAGTGGTGCGCACAACAAACCAAAGATTTTTCAGGTAATTAACAACAACCCACTTGAGGGCAGGAAAGCTATTAGATCTTGTCGCTTCATCCGCTGTGTCTACGGAAGGTATGGGGCAACTCGAATTTGCGGCTATCCCGCAATGCATGGTATCCAGTGTTTCAGCTTCTTTTTTAAGAAAATAACGGGTCATCATAGGAATAACAAAGAGAATAAACAATAATGTTAAACTCAGTTTTATGGCGACCAGATAAAAAGGAAACAACGAAAGCAGAATGGTGAGTACAATAACATTCATTGTCGGCGAGCTGATCATGGTCGCCAGGGTGGTTTCAATTTTACTGCCTGATGCGGCCATCCCAGCGGCAATGGGTGCAGCACAGTTTACGCAGACACCTAACGGTGTACCGATAACCAGACCCAGGGCACTATTTGCAAATCCATTATTAAAGCTTCTGCGTGTCATCAGTGAAAACAGTGTCATTATGGCCGATGCAAATAAAAGGCCGAAAGTCATACCCTTTTTATTGGTATCGACCCAGTTCACCGTGGTATAAGCAACTCGTTTAATCAGCGGGTCTTCTGGCTGAACCTCAAACACTGTATTAAAGCCAAGATTATTAAAATCTATTTCAGTTCCCATGGTAGCCTTTTCATTTAAGGCAGGCACCCTGGAACCAGACCAGAAACTAAACGCCAGCGTTAACAGCAACAGCGTAGTAAACAGTATTCTTTTATCGGCAAAAGCAGTAATAATTTTCATTGTATCCACATCTTGGTTAATTAAACACGATGACACATGCAAAAGTGATGGCGCTAATCTTCACCTATTTCTTCACTCATTAATGCATCAATCTCTTCCTCTGACAAACCATCAAGCTGTTCAATTAGCTCAGCAGTTTCCTTTATTCTTTCTACATCTTCTTCATCTAACAGTAAAACACTCACCAGACCACGCACAGTAGGGCTATCAAACATATGACGTATTGCCAGCTGCACATCAAAATTTTCATAAATTCGAGAGACAACCCGTGTTGCCATAATCGAGTGCCCACCGAGTTCAAAGAAATTATCATTTACACTGACCCGGTCTATCTCAAGCAGCTCAGCCCATATTTTTGCAACCACAGACTCCAGTGCATTATCAGGCTCAATAAATTCTCTGTTCTGCTTTTCTGAAAAATTAGCCAGCGCCGGTAATGCTTTACGGTTAATTTTTCCATTTGGCATAAGGGGCAAGACTTCAAGGCAAACAAACAAAGCCGGCATCATATATGTTGGCAATTTTGTAGCCAGATCGGCTTCAATAGCCAGCGCATTTTCAGAAGCCGTTTCTATATAGGCAATCAGTTTGCTGTCACCCCCCTGGGATTGATGCGCAAGAACCGCACACTGAGACACCCATGAGCTTTCTAGTATTGCATTTTCTATTTCGCCCAGCTCTATGCGATAACCCCGTACCTTTACCTGATCATCAATTCTGCCCAAAAACTCAATATTTCCATCCACGCGATATTTACCAATATCACCCGATTTATACATTACGGTGTTGTTTCGGCTGTCAGAAAACGGATTTCGAATGAATTTTTCGCTCGTCAGCTCATCTCTATTTAAATAACCTTTCGTTATGCCCTCACCGGCAATATGTATTTCACCCGGAACACCTACCGGCAGTACCGCCTGATTTTCATCCAGAATATATATCTGCACATTCGCAACTGGCACACCGATGGGTATGATTTTTCCGACATCCTCTTTTGTGCACTCATAAACACTGCTCCAGACCGTACCTTCTGTTGGCCCGTATTCATTAAATAGCCGTGTATCGGTTAATGTCTGAAAATGTTTTTCCAGTAAGGATGACGGGCACTCTTCTCCTGCCACACAAACCGTTTTTAATGAATGAAGCTGCTCAACCGAAGCGCTGGACAACAGCAGTGAATACACGGATGGCAACGACAGCATATGGCTTACCGAGTATTCATCAACCAGTTTTGCTACTTCGAAAATATCCCTTTCCTGCCCATTCGCCGGCAGAACCAGAGTGCCACCATCGCATAGTGTCCAGAAAATACCCGCAACCGAACTGTCAAAGGAGAATGATGACATCAGTAAAAATGACTCGAGCGGGTCTTTATAATACTCACGCCTGACAGCGGTTGAGTGTTTCAAATTTTTATGCGAAACCACCACACCCTTGGGCATACCGGTTGAACCGGAGGTATAGATAATATAAGCCGCATTATCTTCACTTAACACCAGCGCTGGCTTATCCACTGTTTCTTCTGCCGAAAACGCCGCAAGATCTTCTATAAAATATTTTTCTGCCGTTGACTCAGCAATACTGCTGCTTAATTCACGCTGCGTAATAATAATATTTGCCGCAGTATCTTTCAGCATATATTGCAATCTGTCCCGGGGGTAAGACGGGTCCATTGGCAGGTAGGCTGCACCGGCTTTCATCACCGCCAGTATGCTCACAAACATTTCAAATGAACGGTTCAGGCAGATACTAACAAAGTCATCCGGCTTAACGCCTTTTTCAATCAACAGCTGTGCCAGTTTATTCGCCTGCTGATTCAACTGCCGGTAGCTAAACTGATTCTCGGCGGTTGCAACCGCAATGTTATCCGGGCGGTTATTGGCAACCGTTTCTATTATTTCAAAGATCAGCTGATCACCTGAAAAATCCACTTGCCTGGCATTCCAGTCTGTTACCAGAGTTTTATAGCTAGCATCGTTAATGATTGAAAGCTTTGATATTTCTTTTTCCGGATTAGTCGCAATATCCGTCAATAAACATTCAAAGCTCTCAATCATATTTTCAATGGTTGACTGATCAAATAACTCGCTGCTGTATTCAAAGTAGCCATTAAGCCCGTCATCTGTTTCATACATACTCAGGGTAATATCAAAAACCGCTGTACCACTGTCCACCTCTTCAATCAGCATATCAACATCTGCAATTTTCTTCGGCGGTGGTGGTGTATTCTGTAGCGCAAACATGGTCTGAAAGATCGGGTTCTGACCCATATTTCTATCGACCTGAAGGTCTTCGACCAGTTTTTCAAAGGGGTAGTCCTGATTGGCATAGGCATTTGCACTGGAAACTTTTACACGCTCCAGTAGCAGACAGAAATCCGGATCATCCTCAAGCGAGGTTCGCATCACCAGGCTATTAATAAAAAAACCAATTAAACCTTCAATTTCCCGGCGATTACGGTTGGCAATCGGGGTGCCGACAATAATATCTTTTTCACCGGAATACCGACTGAGCAACACACTGAATGCAGAAAGCAAAACCATAAACAGCGTACAGTCTTCGCGCCTTGCCAGCACCTCCAGCGAACGGGTAAGAGATTTAGACAGATAAAACCATGCCATTGCACCGGTATACTCAGGTACTGCCGGTCGCTTTCTGTCAGTAGGCAATTCCAGTGTCGGCAAATGCCCCGATAATGCCTTGCTCCAGTATTCCAGCTGTTGCTGCATTTTATCGGTTTCAAGCTCTCGCCTTTGCCACAGAGCAAAATCGGCATACTGAATATTGAGGGGCTGGAGAGGCGATGGCTTATTTTGAATAAACGCTTCATACAGGTCTTTTAACTCACCGAATAAAACCGCCAGTGACCAGCCATCATAAACAATATGATGCATGGTAAGAATCACCGCATGCTTTTCTTCCGCGATTCGAACAATGCAAGCTCTGATTAACGGCCCGTTAGATAAACTAAATGGCTTTCTTGCTTCTATTGCTGCCAGCTTCTGCAGTTCACTTTCTTTATCAGACTCGGGCACCAAGGATATATCCTGCATTGGAAATGCGGTTTCAACCTTCTCCGCTATTATCTGGGTGGGAGAGCCATCGATCACCTGAAACGTCGTGCGGAGGTTTTCATGGCGATTAACTATTTCAGCAAAACTTTTCCCCAGACAGTCTACATCCAGCTTGCCACTCAGGCGCACAATATTACAGAATGCGTAGGCCGCATTCCCCGGTGTCAGTTCATCCAGAAACCACAGGCGTTGCTGTGCAAATGATAGCTCTGCTGGCTTGCTCAGGTCACGCCTGGGAATGGTCTGCTTTTCTGTGGCACTACCCGGCGGATGCTTCTTTTTAAGCATCAGCTCCATTAGCCGCCGTTTTTCGTCCTGCATTAAATTGCTCTTCAGTCAGATTAAGATGATGGTAACGGATATCCGGGAATCGGAAATTTCACTGCAATTTCCTTAACCTCAGCACGATAAGCATCACGCTTATCTACATCAAGTGTGTATTCTTTTTCACTAACGACATTAACGTCTTTTAGAATGCGTGCAATCAATGACGCACATTGTTTCATTGTGCTTTCATCCAGCCCTCTTGCGGCCATGCTGTTTGTTCCAATTCGAATACCACTGGTAACAAATGGGCTTAGTGTATCGCCCGGAATCCAGTTTTTATTGATAATTACATTGCACTCTTCCAGTGCTTTTTCGGCAACGATTCCGGTGACACCAAAACTGCTCATGGTATTGGCAAGAATAATATGGTTATCGCTTCCGCCGGATACGACCGTTATGCCTTCTTCAACAAATGCACCGGCTAATGCACGTGATAAATTCACGATTCTTTTTGCAAGTACTTTAAATTCTGGCTTGTTTGCCCGATCAAGCGCTCTGGCTTTGCCCACAATTTTATTAATAATCGGTGCGCCCTGGGTAAATGGAAACAGACCACTCTGCATCAGGTTAGTTAAAGTTCCCTTACCTTTGGGTGAGGGTAACTCATGGTCCTTACCCATCATGATCAGTCCACCCCGGGGACCATACAGTTGTTTATGAGTACAGGTTGTGGTGATGTGCGCAATGTCTATTGGACTGGGGTGCTCCCCCGCAATCACCAGACCTGCGATATGGGTAATATCGGCCAGCAGATAAGCACCAACTTTATCGGCGATATCACGAAATTTCTGCCAGTCAATAATTCTCGGGTAAGCCGTAGTGCCACAGATAATGAGCTTCGGTTTATGCTCTATCGCAAGCGCTTCTGCCTGGTCGTAATCAATAAATCCGTTTTCATCAAGGTCATAACCCACCGCATTATAAAAGGCACCTGAAATATTCACCTTGGCTCCGTGGGATAAATGTCCGCCGGCATCCAGACTCATACCCATCAGTGTTTCACCCGGGTTTACCAGCCGTGAAGTCACCACCTGATTTGCCGTGCTGGCGGTATGCGGCTGCACATTGACATATTGCGCACCAAATGCCTGCTTTGCTCTGTCGATGGCCAGCTGCTCGAACTGATCAACAAACTCACAACCCGCGTGAAACCGCGACCCAGGATAGCCTTCAGCCGTGACATTACTGGTGAATGTACCTTCACACGCCAGAACAGAAGGGTGCTCATTACTGCAGGATGCCACCATTGCCAGGGAAACCGTCTGACGAGTATATTCCTGCTCAATCAGTTTATATAATGTCGGGTCTTCCGCCGATAACATGTCAACTGCATTTTTAGCAAATGTGGTTAAAATAGGTTCACTCATGTATTACTCCATCTGGAAAATTTTTAGTTTAATTCGTTAATTTTCTGTGTATTAGTTAAGCATTTCTTTAATTTCACTTTCAGACATATTACTGATCTGCAGGTATACACTGGCGGTTTCATGCACGTCGATATCCACTTTTCGAGCCACTTCCTCCAGCTGCTGTGCCAACTCATCAAGTGTGGCATTAAATCCGTAAATAATGGGCAGCTCAAGCTGGAATAAATCTCTTATGCGCGACACAACCTGTGTTGCGGTTAATGAATTACCGCCGAGTGCGATAAATCCATCATTCACTCCCACCTGTTCAATATGCAGGCACTCACTCCATATATCGGATAAAACTTTTTCCAGATCATTTCTTGGCGCAAGGTAACTTTCTTCCAGCTCCGGGCGAAGATTGTCCGCCTCAGGTAATGCACGCCGGTTAAGTTTACCGTTAGGCGAAAGTGGAAATTTATCCATCATGATAAAGGCCGAAGGCACCATGTAGGATGGCAACCTGTCATCCAGATGGCGGCGCAGTTTTGATACGATTTTACGTCGAATTTTTGATTGCAACGGATTGTTTGCGTAACTGTCCAGTGCACGGGTTTTATCTACTTCGATATCCGTTGTAATAACACCGCTGTAGTTTTCCGGAAGAAACACCACATCGCATGACTGACCGTTATTATTCTGTGAATAATGCAGCTCCAGTTCAAAACCTGTGTCTTTAGCAAGTGCCCATAATTTTTCAGGGTCAATGCCTGTTGAATTTTTCATTTCCTGTTTCACTGATTTTCTCAGCTGACTGATCGTTTCTTCATTTCCAGTAGCCAGTATATCAATGGCAATATAGTCTTCCGCGACTCTCAAGTTCGGCATGCTTCGAATGACAAGCGGTTTATCCTGAGCCGCTTTTAGTAATTTGCGAACACCTTCCAGATCATGTTCTGACGCATTCCACTCAACTGACTCACTCACCGACTCGGTTTTATCGTGATCAATAAATAAGGTAACATCATAGCGAAACTTGGTCATTTCATTATCCGCATTACCACGTTTAAACTGAATACTTACACCTTTTATTTCGGGGATTATTTCTTTAAGCGCTTCAAAATAAGCGGGCTCAATCAGCATTTCTTCTTCAACACTGATTTGCCTGTTAATCGTCTGCTTAATTTCTTCTACACTGGACGATGACCGCGCCTTAAATAACTGCACTGAGGTATGAAATGCCTCAAGCGTATTTCTGTCTCGCACATCGCCAATAAAGAAAACGCCACCGGGTTTAATAACTTTCACTGCACCGCTAATGACTTCGGTTAAATAATCCAGATTCGGAAAATCCATTACAATAGAGTTGAGCACAACCGCATCATAATGCCGGTTTTCAATACCGCTAAAATCCTCACCACTGCGTTTCTGCAGTTCTATTTGTGTCAGACCTAATTTCTCTTTTTGCTGGGCCACATGTTCAAGCGCTACCGGCGAGATATCGGTTCCCATATAATGACTGCATTGCGGCGCAATGCGCAACAATAACAGGCCCGTGCCACAGCCAATTTCAAGCACCTTACCCGGCTTGTGCCGGCATATTCTATCGACCGTTGAGTTCACCCATGTTCTCATAACTTCTTCAGGGTATGGCTCGGATGTGTAGCTGCTGTCCCAGCTAACTATATTAAAGGTTTCATCTTCAAGGTCTTTTGCCTTACTATAAGCCGAGTCATAAACCGACTGCCATTGCTCAACCTGCTCTTCTTCTGTCTCATCGACATCGGCATCTTTATATTCATTATCCGGCAGCACATAAGCCACCAGACGCTTGTCTTTATTGGCATCCAGTTTAGCGAGAATCACACACTCTTTAACCGCCGGATGCTGACGCAAACCGGATTCAATCTCGCCCAGTTCAATTCTGAAGCCACGAATTTTTACCTGAAAATCAATTCGCCCCAGCAGCTCAAGATTACCGTCTTCACCAAAACGGGCCAGGTCACCCGTTTTATAGATTCGCTCACCGGCACGAAACGGGTTAGCGATGAATTTTTCTGCGCTTAGCTCTTCTCTGTTCAGGTAACCTTCCCCTACACCGACACCCCCCAAATGTAACTCACCTGCAACCCCGGTGGGCACCGGCTGTAAATTAGCATCCAGCACATAAGTGAGCTGATTTGCCATGGGGAAACCATAGGGGATGCTCTTCCAGTCGGATGAGGGGGCATTTATATCGTAGATAGTGGAGTCCATAGAGCATTCTGTTGCCCCCCCCATACTCACCACCTGAACCGTGCTGACCAGGGCTTTTAATCTATCCGGTAGTGCCACGGGTATCCAGTCCCCACCCAGTAAAACCAGTCGTAAGTCTAGCGGGCATAATTCCGGTTTCGCTTCCGCATGGTCAACCAGCATTTCCATTAAGGCGGGCACTGAGTGCCACACGGTAATGCCGTGTTTAAGCATGAGTTTTGACCAGTTAGCCGCACCCAGTGTGCTGGTGCTATCTGCAACCACCAGACAACCACCACAGGCCAATGTGCCAAAGACATCGTAGGCAGACATATCAAAACTGATAGAGGCCAGCCCGAGTAATTTATCGCCGGGGCCAATATTATAGCGGCGATTAAAATCACAGAAATTATTGACCCGACCCTGATGATTTAAAACCGCACCCTTGGGTCGCCCGGTAGAACCAGAAGTATAAATAACATAGGCCAGGTCTTTTACGGTTACATGGCTGTTTACATTATCTGTACGGTGCCTGGAAATGTCCTTCCACTGCTCATCAATCAGAACGATTTGCGCGCTGTGTGCCGGGAAATTTTCAAGTAATGACGACTCGGTTAATAATATGGGAGCGCTGGTATCTTCAAGCATAAACACCAGTCGATCATCCGGGTATGTCGGATCAAGTGGCACATAAGCGGCACCGGATTTACTGATGGCCATTAAACCAACCACCATATTCATTCCACGGTTCAGTGAAATAGCGATAAGCTTACCCGGCCCTGCTCCCTTTGTGAGCAGATAATGAGCCAGCTGATTGGCCCGAGCATTTAGCTCGGCATATGTGAGGGATTCATTTTCAAAAATAACCGCCGTATTCTCAGCATTTTTGTCGACCTGTTGCTCAAACAGTTGGTGTAAACATTGATCATCCGGGTATTCAACCGCCGTCTCATTCCACGTATTGAGCACCTGCTCTTTCTCTTCACTCGTGAGTAAACATATATCATCAACCTTATTAGAAGCGCCTCTTAGCAGGCTTGTAGCAAGAACATGAACATGCCCACATAGACGAGAAATACTGGCTTCAGAAAACCGCCCAGCATCATAATAAACGTTAATATTCGGGCTGTTATTATTTTCCACCCGCAAACTCAACGCGTATTGAGCACTCAGCTCTTCTATATTATCTTCAGGGTTAATAAGCAGAATGCTTTCAAATAATGCTTCTGTTTCGGGTATGTTACTGAGTGACTGACAATCTGCCAGAGAAATAATCCGCTCGCTCTTAATTTCAGAAAGGTAATTGTCTATGCTCTTTAGATAGTTTTCTACACTTAAACCACTGCGGTTATTCACACACACAGGAACCAGCCCCTGTTGTGAAAACAGACGGCTCGCTGCCAGGCCAAACAGCACATCCTCTTCCGTGCTATAACGACTGAGTAAAAGCCCCCAGATAGCACAGATAATATTTTCAATATTGCCAGATGAAGCCATTAGATCTGTAGTTGCCGGGTCTAACGGCACAGCCATTGTTTTAATGTCTGGTTTTGCCTGCGTGAGCTTAGTATCGACTACAAACGGTGTGGGTGAAGAATAGTTTTTAAGTTTATTTTCCCAAAATTCTCTGGCTGTCATATCTAGTTCAAACTCTATTTTTATGGTGGTTCAGATTCCCTTAAGCACCATTTTGATTATTAAATTGATTCTATCGGTAACAGAAAAACAGTACCTACTTTCAAAGAAAGCCAAAACCGGGTAAGAAGACAGGCTCTGACGTAAAACCTCGGGTTATAAAGGTATTAATGAGTATAGAATAGCTCTCTGGCTTTTGTGCTGATAATCTGCGAGAACGGAGCCCTGAGAATAACGGGATAATAGATGACAAACAGACTGCAAAACCACACCCCAACCACACTGCCCGCCAACCAGACACATTAAATCTTAATACCACCATCGTTACCTCTATGTATTTAGCAAATTCATTGCTCTATGTACCTGTTCCGGTCCCTATGTCGAATAACATATTAGCAGTCGCTTATTCAGGTCATGCAAATCTGTAAAAATTGCACGAACAAAAATCAGGGGACTGAAGACAGGGTCAGCATTCCAGCATTATTTAAACAAATGACATTAAAAAACAGAGGGGAAAATTATTAAGTCTGGCAATATTCTGCAGAAATATAGCGGGCATCATGCGAAATTAAGCTTCAGCTCCCTCCAAAACCACCCAAACGAAGCATTTAGCATACTTTTTGGCGTCATAACGTGTCATTTAACACATATTTTAACTGAATTATGAAAAAATGTGAAAAAAATTATCACACTTATTTAATAGTTATTAACCGGGGAGTAAAACAAGCCGCAAAATATCGGCAGCAAGCAGAACAAATAAGAATTTTATTATATAGTAACGTTTTTCACAATGCGCACCTTGACAAAACCAGTAAACAAAAATAATTTGTTCACTGGTTGAAATATTACCAGTCTCTCGGAGCTATAACATCTTCTATATCCACATCATTAAAACCATATGCACAAACTATATATTGAAAATCCTCTGCTATTGACTCGCGCGCGCCGGTTTCCAACTCACTTTCATTTTTTTCAAACGCATCATCAAGGGCATTTATTTTCCTGGTTGCTTCATGAGTAAAAACAAATAACGATTCCTGACTCTTCGGAACCTCCCTTTCTATCTGTTCACACAGCTCTACCAGTATACCTTTGATTTTATCGACGAGAAAATTCGGAAAGTAATCATCGTCGTACATTTCTTTTAAAAATTGATAATTTTTCATTAATCTTTTGTTTACGGACATGGAAATATTTCTTTTATATTACACGGGTATAATCAAAATAACACTCTAATTACTGACTTATTTCTGTGATAGATACAATATATACGCGCACAAAACTAATGACTGGAAAACCACCTGAAGTGCGAATTCATTATATCCTTAAGACATATTGCAAGCATATAACACCAGTGAAGAGTTCATTTCGATAATTATATTACGGCATAATATTTAATCATTTTTATGTGCCGTCAGCTTAAAACAGTGAGGTTAAGAAAAAACGTTTTCACTCATGTTTTTTTAATTTATCACTGTAAACACGCCACCCAGTATTAGAATGTTTTGCACTGTACATCGCCACATCTGCACATTTAAGCAACGACGCATTATCAGCGCCATTTTTTGGAAAGCTAGATATACCTAAACTAACGCCAACACTCAATTCATGACCTGAAATTATCAATACTTTATCCATCGCATTCAGAATATTTTTTGCGACAAGCTCCGCTTCACTGTCGCTTTTATTCAGCAACACCAGCACAAATTCATCACCCCCCAGTCTTCCAATGGTATCGCCATCAGTTAATGTTTTTTGAATAATTTCGGAAGTCTGTTTAAGCACTTCATCTCCAACATCGTGGCCCATTGTGTCGTTTATGTATTTGAATTTATTCAGGTCCATCATAATCACAGACAGTGATTTTTTCTCGTTTTTTGAATTTTCAATTCCGACCTCAAGCCGATTAAGTATAAGTGAACGATTGGCCAGGCCAGTAAGCGAGTCAAAAAGAGCTATTTTTTCCAGCTTTTTGTTCATAACCTGTAATTCATGCGTTCTTTTTTCGATGCGCTTTTCAAGTTCTTTGTTTAGTGTGCTGAGTTCCTGCTGATAAGTTTCAGCCTGCTTTCTAGCATTATTTAAATTTTCAAATAATTGTGCATTTTCAATAGCAATAGCTGATTTATGTGCGAACAACACCAGTATATCCAGATCTCTTTTATCAAATTCACCACCACCAATTTTATTGATGCCTGACAACCCGCCCAGGAAATGATTTTTACCCTCAAGTGGCACCATAATGATACTACCCGCTTCTTTTTCCCACAGGTTTCTTTCGTTTTCTTCCAGCTCATCCAGCACTCCTTTCCACCAGGGCCGCTTGTTTTTCCATACCCAGCCGCAAACACCAAAATCCAACGGCAGGCTTTCCCCTACTATTTCCTCTGCATTTTCTCCACACCCGGCTTTATAGGTATAGGTTTCGCAGTTCTCATCTAACACAGGTATCAATAGTGATTCTGATTGAATGAGTTTCTGTGCGTGGTGCGCCGTAAGATCCATTATTTTTTGCAGGCTGAGCCCACTATTCACGGCTTCCGCAACCTCAATCATCATGGCACTTTCGATTTCACGATCGAGGAGGGATTTTTCCAGCGTTTCTACTTTGCTTTTAAGTGCCTGGATGCGTTCTTCTGTAGAGGTGTTGTTATAATTCATATGCATATTAACTGTCATATACTCGCTGGCTTTACTTTAACCTCTGATATCTCACGTAACTACCGTGAAATCACCATTTTTTCTTGCTATATATTCTATAAAATATTCAGGTTAATGAAGTATAGCGAATATAATCACATTCACATTAAACCCGCTAAAGCTCAAAAACACTGGCGGCTGGGTATAGACACATATTCAATGAAGCGTTCAGCCTATATTAATCAGTTAAAAAAGAGCTAAA
>UOFI01000135.1_pt1 | contig 42434 bp, 39 predicted proteins | sample 1988361 | NCBI WGS metagenome assembly UOFI01 (sample SAMEA4712194, study PRJEB27164) | hydrothermal vent metagenome | biome: marine basaltic hydrothermal vent biome; feature: marine hydrothermal vent; material: mineral | place: Pacific Ocean | collected 2011-06-14/2011-07-23 | depth 1689 m
CCCTCAGAACCACTCTGCGGCGTGATTTACAGAATTTGAGATCATGGTTCTGGTTTGGTTTGTAGTGGTCAGTGGCTTCAGGTGCCTGTGGCACTTAACAATGGCGGTGTTAGAAAACAGGCGTTTATATGGCTAAACTTATATTTTCTGCCTTGCCCTGGGGCCCGCAGAACCACTTTGCACCGTGTTTACAGACACTGAGGTCGTTGCTTACTGCTCTGATTTGAAGCTTGGCTCTGGTTTGCTTCTGGTTCCCAGGCTCTGCCTGGGAACTTCATAGCGACACTGCTCAGCAGTGAGTTAACTGAGCCGTGCCCCTGAAAGCAGGGTTCAAGGTAGATTGTAATTATTAATGAGTGAGAATTCGTCTTAATAGTCGTTGCGTATTTTCGTGAGTGCGTTTACTTCTGGCAATCGGGGAGTCTCAGAACTTCGTTTTCAGTCATATTTAAAATCTCGTTTATTTAAATTTTATTCACTAAATTATTTTAGGCCTTCTCGTTATACATGCAGCCGTTATTTCTACAGGGTCCATCTGTTACTTTGCGCACCATTATGCTGGTGATTGCCTCTATTGTGCTCATGATGGCCGATCATCGCTGGGGACATCTGGAAACGGTTCGTGGTGTGATTGAGAGTTATATTATCTACCCTCTACGCTATACCATTAATTTACCGTCAACCCTGGTTGACTGGACTGATGAGTCGTTTAGTTCTCACCAGCTTTTGCTTGAAGACAATAAAAAATTGCGTGAACAGCAGTTGCGTGCTCAGGTGAGTTTGCAAAAGCTGAGCGTGCTGGAAAAAGAAAACGATCGTTTGCGCAAAATGCTCAGTGCCCAGCCTAAAGTGGGTGAGCGGGTATTGGTGGCGGAAATTTTATCCCTGGATATTGACCCCTATAAACAATTAGTGATTCTGAACAAAGGCCGTTCCAGTGATGTATATATTGGCCAGCCGATTATTGATGCCTGGGGGGTCATGGGGCAGGTGGTGCATCTGGCTGAAAACTCTTCAAGTGCATTGTTAATCTCGGACCCGAGTCACGCAATACCGGTTCAGGTCAATCGCAGTGGTTTACGCAGCACGGCATTTGGTACCGGTCGTTCCCTTTTGCTGGAGCTGCGGTATATGCCCCACAATGTGGATCTGGATATAGGTGATGAAATCAATACCTCTGGCCTGGGGGGGCGTTTCCCTCCGAATTACCCGGTGGGTCGGGTCGTTTCGATTGATCGTCCGGCGGGAGAGTCGTTTGCTACGGTGATGGCTGAGCCGGTGGCTCATCTGGGGCGCAGTCGTGAGGTGTTGCTGGTCTGGCATAATCCACCGCTTAAAGAAGAGCCGACAGAAGAGAAACAGGTGGAAGAGTCCGCAAAGAAACAGGGTGAGGAGCAGGGAACCGAGGCTGCAGAAGCAGGCAAGTCGAAAAAGCCGAATGATGGGAAAACGGAAAGTAAAAAAACAGCAACAGGTTCTGCTCAGGTGAAAGCAACGGGAGGTGCTGCAAATGCTGCCAGCTAAATGCTACAGAGTGGTATTGCCTACAATGGTCATAGCGCTGATGCTGCATATGTGGCCATTGCCAGAGTGGATGGAGTATTTACGCCCTGAGTGGTTAACCCTGGTATTAATTTACTGGGCACTGGCCATTCCTGAGCAGGTGGGTGTCACAATTGCCTGGATTGCAGGTCTGTTACTTGATGTTACCCAGGGTGCCATTCTGGGACAGCATGCAGTGGGTATGGTGATCGTGGTTTTTGTTATCCAGCTTGAGTATCAGAGAATCAGAGTGTTTTCTCTGGCTCAGCAGGCTCTGGTGGTGTTTTTACTGTTGTTTATAAAGCAGGTGCTGGTGTTATGGGTGTCTGGAATCGTCGGGCAGAGTGCGCATCTGGGGCTGTACTTTATGCCCAGCCTGAGCGGTGCTATTTTGTGGCCCTGGTTATTTATTGTGCTGCGCGACTTACGCCGTCGGTTTACCGTATCCCGGGGGCTGGACTACCTTTAGGCTTAGGGTGAAGCTAGTCAACCGGGACCGTCCGCTCACTGGCCCATTGGCGCAGGTGGTTTATTTTTTCAGCCATAACAACAGAAAGTGGCCTGGTTTTATTTATGCTGTGCATAATACTGTCAGTGCTCAGTGGTTGTCCCGTACCATGAGAGGTGTAAATTGCCGAGACAATAGCCTGTTCAATTTCTGAGCCTGAAAACCCGTCGCATGCTGCCGCGGCTCTGTCCAGCTCCAGGTCTTTATGGTTAATTTCACGTTTTTCTAAATGAATTTTAAAAATTTGTGCACGGCTTTCATGGTCGGGCAGGTCTACAAAGAAAATTTCGTCAAGCCGTCCTTTACGAATCAGTTCGGGGGGGAGGGCATCAATTTGATTGGCGGTGGCAACAATAAATACGCGGGCCTTTTTTTCAGACATCCAGGTTAATAATGTACCCAGCAGACGTTTGGATGTCCCCTGATCGTCACTGCCTGCCGCAATGCCTTTTTCCAGTTCATCAATCCATAATACACAGGGCGACATGACTTCTGCGGTGTGCAGTGCCTGGCGCAGGTTTTTTTCGGTCTCGCCAACGTATTTATCATATAGCCGGCCAAAGTCCAGGCGCAGTAACGGGATATCCCATATGCCGGCAACGGCTTTTGCCGCAAGGCTTTTACCGCAGCCCTGTACACCCAACAGGAGAATGCCCTTAGGGGTGTCCAGCGAGGTTTTCTCTGTTTGAGTGAATATGGTCTTGCGCAAATTAAGCCATGATTTCAGCTTGCTCATGCCGCCGAGGTCAGAAAAGTGCGCGGTTTCAAATTCAAAAGAGAGTGTGTTGTCCTGGTTAAGCAGCTCATATTTTGCCTGCATAACCTCCGGCAGGTCTGACTCTGTAATGGCTCCGTCGTCAATAATCGCATTTCTGATCAGCCGCTTTGCATCCCGATGGGTCAGACCGGAGAGGTTTTGAATGAGTTTACTCAGAGTTTTCCGGTCTGTGCGTACCCGTTCCTGTCCGCCGTCCTGCCACTGTCTGGCCTCATCCCGGATCAGTTGTTCAAGGGTGGCGACATCCGGTAGTTTAAGAGAAAAACGGGCGGAGAGGGGCAGCAGATTGCTCGGCAGGCTGAACTGATGGCTCAGTAAAACCAGCTTGCCTTTGTTGCTGTCAAACATCATGGCAATTTCTTTGAGTAACCGGACATTGACTGGATCTTCTAAATAAGCGTCGAAATCAAGCAGAATATAAATGCCCTGAAGCTTACTGGACTTGATATGTTTGAGCACATCCTGTGGCTCTGATATATCGGTTTGTGGTTCCAGGTTTAGATCAAGACGCAGCAGGCCGTCAGTCACTGTCCATTGGTATATGGGGAGGTAGCGGGCCTGTGCGGCTTTAGTTAGCAGTTTGAGGACGCGCCTTTCTTCATATGATTCGATGGTGATAATGGGAATATGGCCATGAACCAGTAATTCAAGGTCCTGATTGTCAGGCATTGTATGTGATCCTCTTTAACTCGAATATCGAATATTTCAATCTGAAATAATGATTAAAAGTTTTGATTATTATCTGATATTAATCCATTAAACGTCTTTTTTCTTGAAAAGAGATGTCTTGTGCGGCAGTCTTATGAAACTGAAAATTGAACACGATCAAATTATGGACGCAATGTTTCCGCTTAAGAAAAGGCTGTTGAATCACGGTTTTACCTCAACCGAAAATTACGATCACGGCGTTCGTTGTTTTTTAAGTTACCCGACTGAACAGGTCCGCAGTTTACATGTGGACGGTGATAGTGGTCGGCGGCGTAGCGCATTTGCACTGGCGTTGGCTAATGTGCTGGGGGCCTCTCAGGTTCTGTATTATGAGTTTGGAAAGGATAAAAAAACACCTCAGGTCATTCGGGTGCAGGAAGGGGAGGACATTGCAGAAGAGCCACCGGTTGGTGAGTTAGATCGGATACTGACAGAAGCCTGTGCGCAAAGCGAAGCGGAAAGCACAGTGCTGATACTGGACCAGTTGCATAAAACCCGTTTTTTAAATCATATTCGATTACATGAGTTTATCCAGAGTGGTGTATGGAGCTATAGCGATGTTCAGTTTCAGGCAAATTATCATAACCTTAAAGTATTTCTGATATCCGATGAGCCCCTCTATCACTCGCTTCAGAATCAGTCATTTCGCATCTGGGTAAGTCGTACCAGCCAGTCCGTCGGGGAAATCACGGCCGTCGAGCTGGGGCTTGATGAAAAAAGTGCGGGCTGGTTACCGGAGATGCAGGCTTTATTCAATAAAATGCAAATTTGGCCGACATTAGAAGAGTATAAGAGGCTGGCATTTGACATTGATTCGCATGTTCTTGATCGCACACAACTTAAGGTGTCAATATATGGCTGGGTAGAGTCTATTGACAGGAGCGTGCTGGAGAGCGAAGAAATACAGTCTTGCCTTAATGATGTGCTGGAGGCAATACTGCAGGGCCGGGTTATTAATGAAGAAATAGAGATATCAGGTGTTTAGTGGCCATAAGCTATCAGCAAAATTAGCGAGAAAAGTTACACAGTGATTATGATTTTGCTCTCTAAGTGTCCGATAATTAGCTATTAGAAATATAGATTTATGTATTTAATGGGGTGTTTCTGTGAAATATCCGGAAATACTCGGGCCAGGCTTCAATTTAGGCGGATTTAGCTGCAAGTTAATAGATCTTGATGTTATAACAGCAGAGAAAATTTGCTTCTTTGGCTTCAGTATTTAGGGGGGGAGTCACAAAGGTTTAATAAAAAATAATATTATCAATAAGTTATAGTTGTGCTGGGCTGTACTGGGCTATACAGGCTTAGTCTGTATAAAAACGGGAAAATCCCCCGGTGACAGAGCTTATTGAGGGGTGTACTCTCCAGTAAGAAGTATTTTTGAAAAAAACGATGAGCGCGATCGTTGATCATAAATGTAACAACTATACTTTAAAATACGGATGAAAACGGCTGTAACTACGCAAACGCTGAGCAGTAAGCGAATGAACTACTATTTAGTTATTTTGTGAGCTGATTAACAGTGATCCTGTAAGTGGGACACTAAACTATAAATTATGCAGAGGTGATGGGTGACTTTTTCCATGCAAAGTAATGTGCAGCAGCAGGATGCTCCTTCATACCAGAGAAATGTGAGCAGTACGGCCAAACTTTTTAGCTTTGATCAGCCTGTTTATATGACCGAATATGTCTGGCGCGACTGTGTCGAGCTGGCCAGTAGTGGTGGCAAAATAGCAGATGAACTGGCCGTGTTGCAAAGGCTAAGGCATGTGTTGTTTATGGCGTCTACCGCGTTGCATGGTCGAGCGGTTGATCTTGAGTGTGAATTTAGCATTCACCGTGTTCCAAATAACGGTAAAAAAGCCCATAAACCTGAAAAAACAATGTTAAAGCTGATATCAAGTTCAAGTGAGCTGAATCAGTCCCAGGTTATTATCAAGCACTCGGATGAGTAGACATGATGACCCCAATGTTTACAGGTAATAATACGCACCTGAACCTGGACAGCCCAGAGCTTCGAGATGTCACTAGCACCGCTCGTCTATTTAATTTTAGGCGGCCCGTTTATATGGTGTCTGAAGTCTGGGATGATTGTGTTGAATTAATGGCGGCTGAAGATGGGCGCTATGATGAACTTGCGGTGTTGCAGAGATTGCGCCATGTGCTGTTTATGGCGGCCAGTGCGCTGCATGGCAGGGTTGAAGACTTGCAGTATGAGTTTCGGGTTTACCGCGTTGCGAATGGTGCTTTACACGGTCAGCGACAGCCGGAACCGGTTACGTTGCATCTGAGTGCTCACAAAGACGAGCACAATCGACCTGTTATTACAATCAGTTTTCCAATAGAATAGTGGGTGCTGGGGAAATGCTACTCGGCACGGAATATTTATAGTTGCTCATACGTATGAGCCTGTTTTTAAAGTTTGAGTTGTAGTTAAAATGAAAAACAAACTTCTTAGTCGCTGGTTTGGGTGGTCTCGCCGTAAGCCGGTAAATTCTTCAAAAGTTGCTTTACGTGATGGGTTGACAATACTTGTTGTCGATGATTCTCGCACACAGTTATATGCTTTCGAAAAAATACTGAATGCCGAAGGTGTAAAAACCTATACCGCTGAAAACGGTAAGCAGGGTATTTTAATGGCAAGGCATGTTAAGCCTGACCTGATTCTTATGGATATTGTTATGCCAGAGATCAATGGTTTTCAGGCTACTCGCTACCTGAGCCGGCAGCCTGATACGGCGCATATCCCGATTATTATCATTAGTGGAACGGATCAGCAGTCTGATAAGGCCTGGGGTTTGAAGCTGGGGGCTAAAGATTATATGCAAAAGCCAGTGCAAAAAGACCAGCTGCTTGAAAAAATCAGTCGTTGGACTGCTGAGGTTGGAGTGGGTAATACTCGTCCGCCAAAATCTGCGCCCAAGACCGGTAAAGAGAATTCCGCCTGGGTTGAAGCCAGTTAGTTAGAATTTCAATATGCGTATACCTGGCGGGCTGGGTCGCGTGGGGCTGGTTCGATCTATCCGGGCGGCTCTCTAGCCTCTGCTAGATATAGTAAGTCGTGCCTGTCATAACCCTGGACATGGCTGTCATTAGTTGTTTAACCGGCAGAGGCAGCTCTGCGCCGCCGTTTTCCAGTGCAATAGTTGCGTGATGGGCTTCATCAACTTCCATCTGTTTTAGAATCGCTTTACTGCGCTCATCACTTTCAGGTAGTTTTTGCAGGTGTTTCTGCAGGTGTTTTATTACCTGATGTTCTGTTTCAGCTACGAATCCCAGACTCCATTTATCGCCCAGTAAGCCGGCGATTGCGCCAATTGCAAATGAGCCGCTATACCAGATCGGGTTGAGTACGCTTTTCCTGCTGGAAAGCTCTTTCAGGCGCTGTTCGGTCCATGCCAGGTGGTCATTTTCCTCCAGTGCGGCACGCTCCATGCTTTCACGTACAGTTTTCAGTCGTGCGGTCAGTGCCTGCCCCTGATAGAGCGCCTGTGCAGAAACTTCTCCCGCATGGTTAACTCTCATTAAGCTGGCGGAAAGTTTTCTGTCAGTTTCTGATAATTTGTTATTGACCGTGCTGGCCGAAGGGTTTGAGCGCTCCGTGGTTACAGGGCTGCCGAGTACGGTGCGCAGCGCATGATCTGCCTGCAGGATAAACTGGTCAATTGGGCTTAAGTGTCTCATTTTAAATTGGCTGTTACCTTGTGTTTTCGGTCGATTTTTCCTGCTCTGCTTTCTTTAATCTATTTTCTATTTTCTATTTTATTAAGGGGGCGGTAGTTGGCGAGCGAGTAAGCTTATGGGGTGCAATACCTCCACCTGAGGATTATACGCCGAAATGGCTGATTTTATATGTAAGCTGCAGCCAATATTATCGCTAATTAATGTATTTGTTTTTGACCAGTCAAATGTCGATAGCTTTTTCTGTAAGAGTGCCTGTGCCTGCTCTGGGTAGTTAAAAGCCTGTAGGCCACCGGCTCCACAGCATATCGATGGTTGGGATGAGAGCGTAATCTGAATGTCGGGGATACACTGGAGCAGTTTCAGGTTGGGGGATTTTGATTTAAGCATATTTTGCTGGCTGCAGCTTTCATGAAGTGCGACAGCCTGTGGGAGGGGTGAAAGCAGCAATGCCTGTTTTTTTATCTGAGAAAAAATAAACAGACGCGCATCCTCAATCGGTAAATCCGGTATTTTTAGTAATTGAGAGCCGCAGGCCGGGCTGAAAAATAATATTGCCTGTGAGTCTGTCTGTGAGTTGATCTGGGTAAATCGGCTGGTGTTGTGCTGTAAAAGCTCGGTGGCTGCGCTTAATTGGCCATTGTGCTGGTGCAGGGCCCCGCAGCAAAACTCCTGTCGCGGCAAATGTACATCAAAGCCAAGCCGGTTAAGCACCTGTGTGGCGGATAAAATACTTTCTGAATCTGTTGATTTCCCTCCGCAGCCGGTAAACAGGGTGACTTGCCCCAGTCGACTGGCGAGGGCAGGGTAGAGCTCATTAAGTTTGCCAGAAGAGGGCGGCAGCGGAGTGATCTTTGTTAGCCCTGTAGCCAGACCTAAAACAGGCTTTAAGGCAGGGTGTGATGCGATGGCTGCTAATTTATCGATGCCATCGGGCTTTTTTGATTGTCGAAGTATCAGTCGGCTAATAATGTTTTTCTTAATAGACGGGTTGAGCTGGTCACGAAATTCATCTATTAACTTACCAAATGGAACCCCCGAGGGGCAGATGGTTTCGCAGTTAAGGCAGCCCAGGCAGTGGTCGATATATAGCAGAGCCGCAGGATCGTTCTTGATGTTGTTGTGGTCAATAGCCTGCATTAGAGCAATGCGGCCCCTGGGGGACTCGGCTTCTGATTGATAAAGCTGGTAAGTGGGGCAATGTGGCAGGCACATGCCACACATAACGCATAAGTCAGTGTCGGCAAGTTTTGAGTATCGGGTCATTAAGTCGTGGTCAATTGTGTCGGTGTGATCATTGTATAATGTTGTGAGTCTAAATTAAGAGAATGTAAATGTCTTATTATAAATACCATGTGTTTTTCTGTGTTAACCAAAGGAGTGGTGGTCGTAAATGCTGCGAACAGGCGGGTGCGAGTGAGCTTCGCGCCTATGCTAAAGCTAAAATTAAAGCTTCAGGTCTGTCGGGGAGTGGTCAGGTCAGAATAAATAATGCCGGTTGCCTGGACCGCTGTGGGCATGGGCCTGTAATGGTGGTTTATCCGCAGGATACCTGGTATCACTACCGGGATGAGGCTGATATTGATGAAATCATTGAGCAGCATCTTGTAAAGGGCGGGATCGTCGATCGTTTACTCATTGACAGGTAGTTGCAGCGGATTTTGCGGGGAAGGGTGTTCTCGCTGGGGCTGCCTGAGTTCGTGAGGTTGAGTGCGGGAATTAAGGGGAGTGGAAAGTGTTTGCATTTATGGGAAACATAGATTAGAATTTAATTATATTAATGAGTTCTAATGTAGTTATTTGACACTTTTATGTAACCTTCGTTGATAGTTTTTAGGCGTAGCATCCCCTGCTACGCCTTTTTTTATGCCCATGGACGGGCGGTATTTAGAAAATGCAGGAGCAATTTTCTATTATGCCCATGGACGGTCGGTATTTAGAAAATGCAGGAGCAATTTTCTACTGTGCCCAGAGGTGTAAATACATGGTGCAGCGCCATCACCGAATGGATGGCTCGTGCTGAGTTAAAATAGCTAACATTCTCAAATATTTACAGTGCATTTGTGTGGTTAACTGATTAATTCAGGTTTAACTGTGGATAATCAAGGTAAGCGGTACCCTGCCGTGCAGGTGTTAAGCAGGAGCACATGCAAGTATGCCCACGGAAAAGGCGCTATGGCGCTCTGCTCATAAATATTGGGCAAAAGTCGTTAATGATCAATGTCAGGAAGACTGTCAGCACTCTGTTCCCCGGGCGTTATAGCCAGGGCTAATCTTTTATAGTGCCTGTTGGTGTTGTTTATTGACATAATTACCAATAAAAAGCTGCCGATATTCCATAGATACTGTTACAATTCTCAGGCTAAGCGGTAGCCCAATATATATTTATGTATACGGCTTGTAACAGCCGGTGTAATTCTGTATCATATGCCGCCTTTCGTAGAGTACGAACATTTTAGGATTTAACAACATGAAAACATTCAGTGCCAAGCCTGAAACGGTAAAGCGTGACTGGTACGTCGTAGACGCAGACGGTAAAACTCTGGGTAGGCTGGCAACTGAAATTGCCCGTCGTTTACGCGGCAAGCATAAGCCTGAGTACACGCCGCATGTCGATACAGGCGACTACATTGTCGTAATCAATGCAGAGAAAGTAACGGTAACAGGCAGAAAAACAACGGATAAAATGTATTACAGCCATACTGGTTTTCCAGGCGGAATTAAGTCAATATCATTTGATAAGCTGATTCAGAAAAAGCCGGAAATGGTGATTGAAAAAGCAGTTAAAGGCATGTTACCAAAGAACCCACTGGGGCGCGCAATGTACCGTAAGCTGAAAGTTTACGCCGGCCCGAAACATAATCACACAGCCCAGCAGCCACAGGTGCTGGACGTTTAAAAAGTAGAGATATCTCATGGCAGAAACTCAATATTACGCAACTGGCCGACGCAAAACATCAAGTGCACGTGTGTTTATGCGTTCAGGCAGTGGTGAGTTCAAAGTAAACGGTCTTCCTATCGAGCAGTTTTTTGGCCGTCAAACCGCAATTATGGTGGTTAAGCAGCCATTAGAAGTTGCAGAGATGCAGGATAAGTTTGATTTTTACATCACAGTAAGCGGTGGTGGTGGAACCGGTCAGTCTGGTGCTATCCGTCACGGTATTACCCGTGCGCTGATTGCATATGATGAAAGCCTGCGTTCGCCTTTGCGCAAAGCAGGTTTTGTTACTCGTGATGCCCGTGAAGTTGAACGTAAGAAGGTTGGTTTGCGCAAAGCGCGTCGTGCGACTCAGTTCTCCAAGCGTTAAAATTCTTCTATATGCTCTATGGCGGTGGGCTTGTTCTTCAGGTGTTTTCGGAGAAATAAGCGGCCTTCCAGGGAAGCAAACAGCAGACAATAAAAAGCCGGCTTATGCCGGTTTTTTATTGTCTGCTGTTCTGGTTTTGCAAGCCACGAGAGGGTGTGTTTTGTTTGTTCAGTGAGCGCGGTTAGACGGGTGTCGGTGGCCCGGGGCTTGGTGCGATCATTGAAGGCGGGAGGTATAAAAAACTCTGTCCCTTAATGGTTGGCTGTTTCAGGAGTGGGGCTCGCTAAACCTAAATTAATCAGTTGGACGCCATAAAGCGTGCCTCTAAGAGTGCCCATGTTGATCATTATGGGGCGCAATCAAAAAGAGCGCGAATAGCAAATCTTTTACTGACGTGCAGGGATGCACTAATATCGCGGTTGCAGGAAGCAAAGGAGCGAAGACGTGCAGGGATGCACTAATATCGCGGTTGCAGGAAGCAAAGGAGCGAAGACGTGCAGGGATGCACTAATATCGCGGTTGCAGGAAGCAAAGGAGCGATGCTTTGATATAGTCAGGTGTGTCCCAGGGGTGCAAATTATGGTGTAGCACCATCACCGAACGGGTGGTCTGCACTAAGTGAGAATAACTAACATTCTCAAAGGCTTACAGTGTATTTGTGCGGTTAACTGATTAATTTAGGCTAAATAATCACAGCGTGTGGCTTTGCTTTGTGGGTGCTGCTGTTGGTTTTGCATTCGTTGGTTGTTATCGGGTGCGTCCGGCAGGCTGGTCGGGTTTAGGTTATTGGTTGTGTGCAGCTAAGCCCTGTGTGTATTGTACGAATATTTTTTATTGAGTCGGGTCGCACGCATTAGCTTTGCCTAATATTGCGCTTATAAGTCTATATTTTCTTATATATAGCGCTTAAAAGCAGGTAAATTCATAAAACCTGTTTTTTTGTGGGTGTGCCATGCCTGTTTTTTTTTTGCTGTGCTGTATTGCCTGTGTTTGCCGTTAAGGTTGTAATTAAATGAAGGGTTTGCTTTTGGTTGCGGGACGGGGTGTCTGTAGAGGCGTCTGTAATCAATTTAGTTTGTGCTGCCTGTTAAAAAACTTATGCTTGGAGGGCATATAAATTTAAAATATATTATTTCGGGTTTTTAAAAAATATATTCCAGAGTGTGCGCAAAAACGCTTTTATTATAGCGTTAATTTGTTATGGGTTTGTTTAAAAAGGTTGACTTCGCTCGGCAAATGTTGGTTAATACACCTGATTTTTTTGTTTGACCACAATAAAGTTATAGCTATGACAATAAACTACAAATGCAGGAGTCTTGCATAATGAAAAAACGTTTCCTCGCCGCTGCTATCGCCACTGGCTTAGTAGCAACAACAATGACTGCACAAGCAGAAGTTAAAGTTAAATGGTTTGGCTTTGCACAAATCACTGCGAATTCAGTAAGCGAAAATAAGCCTGATGATGGCTTTGTTTTCGGCGCTGACCGTGTTCGTTTTGGTTTTAAGGTAAAAGACGATAAGTTCTTTGGTAAATTACAGGCTGACCTAAACCGTGATCATGAAAGTGGAGCAACAAAAAACGGCACACTGCCAGAAGTTATTAAGGATGCAGTGGTTGGCTGGAAGTTTAATGATGCCGCTAAAATAAGCTTGGGTCAGTTTAAGACTCCACTGGGTATGGACTTCAATACATCAGGCAAAAAACTGGATATCACTAAACGTGGTATGGAGAAAAAACTGGTTCTTGAACGTACTGCTGGTGTAATGATTAGCGGTCGCAAGATCGGTGGCGGTTTTGGTTATGATGTATTTTACGGAAACCCTGCTGGTCGTAGTTCTGCCGATCCTTCAGCGGCAACAGGTAGTGAAACTACTACAGTTGCACGTGTTAGCTATGGCATGGGCAAGATGATGCATATGGAACTGGCTTATGGTGTTGCATCTGCAGCTACTGGTTCAGAAGACTATGAAGTTATTGATTTTGGTTTTAAATTCAAGAGTGGCCCAAGCACTGCTAAATTTGAATGGATTGATGGTTCGAATATTCGTGGTACTAAGGACAGAGATGAGTCTGTATGGTTTGCACATTATGGCCATATGGTTAATAAAACCACTGAAGTAATGGTTCGTTATTATGCGGCGAGTGCTTCACAGGCAACTGGTGCTGATACTGATCTGAACAACACCTATATCGGTGTTAACTTTTACACAGGCAGCAATAAGACTAACGGTCGTATTCAGCTGAACTATGTAATCGCTGGTGGTGATACCTTTAATGGCACTACTAACAACAGCGGTAATGCATACAGTGGTGTTGCTGGTAGTTACACAGACGATGCTATCCTGACTCAATACCAGGTGGCATTCTAAGTTAAACTTAGTCTGTTGTACGTAAAAAACGGGGCCTTCGGGTCCCGTTTTTTTTTGCCTATTGAAAATGTTTTGACACTGAGGCAGTCATAATCCTAAATTAATTTAGGGTGAAGATATACAAGTTAAGGGGGCTCGGTAAAGTGATTAGTGTGTGGGTTGTTTATAAAAAAGGTTATTGCAGGTTTTCCAGGTTCGCCAGATCCTGGTGACGGCCTACGGCCTTTTTGTTTTTTTTAAAGCTCTCCAGGTCCTGTCTGTTATTCAGGTCATAATGAATTACAGACTAATACATTGTGGACAGATGTATTTACCTGTGCAAATTAGCGAATATTAGCGGAAAACAGCCCCTGTCTTTTATGTTAAAATCCCCGGCTATTAAATAATCATCTGGCAGTTCCCCCTGAATGAGTTCAAATACCCGAATTCGCGAAATTCCCTATAACTACACTTCGTTTTCTGACCGTGAAATTATTATTCGCTTTCTCGGTGAGCCTATGTGGGCGTTGATTAATGAGCTAAGGGGGGAGCGTCGTACCGGGCACTCTGCGCGCATGTTGTTCGAAGTGCTGGGGGATATGTGGGTGGTGCAGCGCAACCCTTACCTGCAGGATGACTTACTGGAAAACAGGCGTCGGCGTAAGCAGCTGATTGCGGCACTCAATCATCGTATCGACCAGATTATTAACCGTGCAGATGGTAATGAAAAAGCCATTGAGCTTGCGAATAATGCTCGGGGGGCGGTGGAAACCTTTGCTGACTGGTTTGAGACGCAGAATCATTTACGGGGAAAGGCGCTTAAGTCTTTATCCCGGGTGACCCGTAAAGATAATATCGATTTCAGTGGCATGGCCAGGGTTTCACATGTTACCGATGCAACGGACTGGCGGGTTGAATTTCCCTTTGTTGTGTTAACGCCAGACAGTGAAGAAGAAGTGCCGCAGCTGGTGCGACGTTGTATTGATCTGGGTTTAACGATTATAGCCCGGGGCGGCGGTACCGGTTATACCGGTGGGGCCGTGCCGCTTTATCAGAATACGGTGATTATTAATACCGAAAAAATGCAGGCTATTGGCGCGCTGGAGCATAGAAAAATCACCGGTGTGGAGCATAGCGTACCGGTGGTGCGAACAGAGGCGGGAGTCGTGACACGGCGGGTGTCGGAACTGGCCGAGCAGAATGGTCATGTGTTTGCGGTGGATCCGACCTCTCAGGATGCCTCCACCATTGGCGGTAATATCGCCATGAATGCCGGCGGTAAAAAAGCGGTTATGTGGGGCACAACCCTCGATAATTTACTGTGCTGGCGTATGGTGACAGCCGATGGCAACTGGCTGGAAGTTGAACGGCTGAATCATAATCTGGGCAAAATTCATTTACAGGAAGAGGTGCAGTTTCGCTTAAGCCGATTCGACTCAAAAAACCAGAAATTAATCGCTGACCCTGAAATACTGGCATTTAAAGGCGCTACTCTGCGCAAGGAAGGGCTGGGCAAGGATGTCACCGACAAGTTTCTGGGCGGGCTTCCGGGGGTGCAGAAAGAAGGCTGTGATGGCATTATCACTTCGGCTCATTTTATTCTTCACACCATGCCTCAGCATATTCGCACCGTGGCAATGGAGTTTTATGGGCAGGACTTAAGACGGTCAGTACCGGCGATTGTTGAAATTAAAGATTATCTGGATAATAACCCGCGGGTCATGTTATCTGGCCTTGAGCACCTGGATGACCGTTATATCCGGGCGGTGAATTACAGCTCTAAAGCGGCCAGAGGCTGTTTGCCTAAAATGCTGCTGGTGGCGGATATTGTTGGCGATGATAAAGCCTCGGTTGCAGAAGCCGCTTCCCAGGTTGTGCGGTTGGCGAATGCGCGGGATGCGGAAGGCTTTATTGCCGTGAGTGCAGAAGCGCGAAAAAGCTTCTGGTCTGAGCGTAGCCGTACCGCGGCTATTGCAGCGCACACCAATGCCTTTAAAATTAATGAAGATGTGGTTATTCCACTGGACCGGCTGGCCGATTACACCGAAGGCACAGAAACCATTAATGTGCAGCAGTCTATTGTTAATAAGCTGGCCATGTTGAATGCACTGGGTGATTACCTTGAAAAAGAAACAGAGCAGCTGGAGAGCTCCGCCTCAGAAACCGGTAAATACCTGAAGCCACGTTTTTTGCAGGCGGGCAATATTATTGAGATGGCGCGTTTGCGCTGGTCGGCCCTGCTGGAGAATTTTGAAAGCAATATCAAGCAGCTTGACGGCTATTTGCTGGATGATGAACAGTTAGGCATTATCGGCAATGAATCTCTGGAAGAATTAACCGTGATTCAGGCAATTCTTAATGGGCATGTGCGAATTTCCTATAAAAAAGAAATTGCACAACCGCTAAAACAGTTATTTAGTGGGCAGGAGCTGCAATATATTCATCAGGCATTCGACCGTATTCACCGGCAGATATTATCCAGCCGTATTTTTGTTGCACTGCACATGCATGCGGGTGACGGCAATGTGCATACCAATATACCGGTGAACTCCAATGACTACAATATGATGCAACAGGCAGAAAAAGTAGTTGATCGTATTATGGCGCTGGCAGGTTCGCTCAATGGTGTGATTTCCGGAGAGCATGGAATAGGCATAACCAAGCTGCAGTATCTCGATGATAAGGTGATTGATGCCTTTGCGGATTATAAAAAACGGGTTGATCCGAATGGCTGTTTTAATAAGGGTAAATTGCAACGCAATACAGGGGGGCTTGAGTCTGCGTATACACCCTCTTTACGCTTATTAAAACAGGAGGCGCTGATACTGGAAGAAAGTGAGTTGGGTGAGCTTAATGACTCAATTGCGCACTGTTTACGTTGCGGTAAATGCAAGCCTGACTGCACGACTCATGTGCCAGCAGCTAATTTATTATATTCCCCGCGAAATAAAATACTCGCCAGTGGCTTGATTACCGAGGCTTTTTTATATGAGGAGCAAACCCGGCGGGGGGTTTCAATTCGTCACTTTGATGAAATGAATGATATTGCGGACCACTGCACGGTCTGTCATCGTTGTTTTAATCCCTGTCCGGTTAATATTGATTTTGGTGAAGTCACCATAAAAATGCGTCATATATTAAAAGCACAGGGAAAGCGCAGAGAGAATGCCGGTACTAAGCTGTCTATGGCTTATTTGAATATGACCTCCCCCGGCAAAATAAAGCTTATGCGTGCCGGCTTAATTCAGGCGGGCTATGCGGCTCAACGTACTGCTTATAAAGCCATGAAAATGCTACCGGGTGTGTTGCCAGGTGCGCGAAGGCCTAAAGCGACGACAGGCACACCTGAAATAAAAGAACAGGTGATTCAGTTTTTCAGTAAGCCCATGCCCGCCGGAGTACCTGGCGGTACCATGCGCTCTGTGCTGGGTATAGAAGACAGCAAAACCATACCCATTATTCGTGATCCTGAAAAAACAACAGTGGACAGTGAGGCGGTGTTTTATTTCCCCGGCTGTGGTTCTGAAAGGTTATTCAGTGAAATTGGTGTAGCGACTCTGTCGTGGTTGTATGAGCTGGGTATTCAGACCGTATTACCGCCGGGGTATTTATGTTGCGGTTACCCGCAGACCTCTTCTGGTGATATTGAAAAAGGTCAGCAGATCACTACCCGCAACCGGGTGCTGTTTCACCGCATGGCCAATACTCTGAATTACCTGGATATTAAAACCGTGGTGCTTTCCTGTGGAACCTGTATTGATCAGTTATTAAAATATCAGTTCGAGCAGATATTTCCCGGTTGCCGGCTGATGGATATACATGAGTTTCTAATGGAGAAAGGGGTTACCATGGAAGGGGTTGGAGGCACCCAGTATCTGTACCATGAGCCTTGCCATACGCCAATGAAACACCATAAGGGAACCGATGTTGCCAGTGCGTTAATTGGCAGGGATGTGGCGTTGTCTGATCGCTGCTGTGGTGAATCGGGTACCTTTGCAGTGGCGCGGCCGGATATCGCTGCGCAGGTAAAATTTAGAAAACTTGAAGAGCTTAAAATCGGTATTAAAGCGCTGAGTGGTCACGAAAAAGCCCTGAATAATAATGTAAAAATGCTCACATCCTGTCCGGCCTGCCAGCAGGGGCTGGAGCGCTACAGTGAAGATACCCACATGCAGGTGTCCTATATTCTGGTAGAACTGGCAAAATTCAAACTGGGTGAGAAATGGCAGAAAGACTTTTACCAGAAAGTGAAGCAGGGGGGAATTGAGCGGGTTCTGTTATAAAGACGGTCGTTAGTCGTTAGTCGTTAGTCGTTAGTCGTTAGTCGTTAGTCGTTAGTCGTTAGTCGTTAGTCGTTAGTCGTTAGTCGTTAGTCGTTAGTCGTTAGTCGTTAGTCGTGGATTTAACATAATCTGGGCTTTCGTTCCTGTTCGGTGTTTGTCGAACAGGAACGAAAGACGAAAGACGAAAGACGAAAGACGAAAGACGAAAGACGAAAGACGAAAGACGAAAGACGAAAGACGAAAGACGAAAGACGAAAGACGAAAGACGAAAGACGAAAGACGAAAGACGAAAGACCTTATTTAGGCATAACCGTTCTGGCCCCATCAGGCGTACCCAGAATCAGTACATCAGCTCCCTTACGGGCAAACAGCCCGCAGGTGACTACACCAGCCCAGCTATTAATTTCATCTTCCATTTTTATCGGTTCCATAATGTCCATATCGTGTACATCAATAATCACATTGCCATTATCGGTAATAAAGTTTTCACGCCATACCGGCCTGCCACCCAGGGCAACCAGTTTGCGGGCAATATAGCTGCGGGCCATGGGGATAACTTCTATGGGGAGAGGGAAGGCTCCCATTACATCAACCAGCTTGCTTTCATCGGCGATGCAAATAAATTTTTTGCTGGCTCCGGCAATAATTTTTTCGCGCGTCAGTGCGCCACCACCACCCTTGATCAGTGATAGCCCGTGGTTAGATTCATCGGCACCATCAATATAAACCGGGATGTAGTCGACACTGTTTAAGTCAAATACCTGTATACCACGTTCTTGCATGAGTTTTGTGGACGCTTCTGAGCTGGAAACAGCGCCTTTTATTTTGCCTTTGATCTCTGCCAGGCAGTCAATAAAGTGGTTAACGGTTGAACCCGTGCCAACACCGACTATTTCGTCTTCAACCACATATTTTATGGCGGCTTCTGCGGCTTTGCGTTTCATTTCATCTTGCGTCATTGTATTGTTCCTGTTCTGTGTCTTTGCATTTCTTTTTATGCCGGGCCATAGTACTCTGTTCTGAGCAGTCGGTCATTGATCGATATAAATTAACTGTAATCTGGAATAATAACCTTTTAGCTCCCATGACTCAAAAATACATTGAAAAAATTCTTAGTGCACGTGTTTACGATGTGGCTATTGAATCGCCACTGGATATTGCAAAGCGCCTGAGCTCGCGGTTGGATAATCGAATTTTGCTTAAGCGCGAAGATCTGCAACCGGTTTTTTCATTTAAGTTACGTGGTGCCTACAACAAGTTATATCAGCTCAGTCGTCGCTCGGAGTTAAAAGGCGTAGTGGCGGCTTCGGCGGGTAATCATGCACAGGGGCTGGCGTTGGCTGCCAGTCATCTGGGGGTGAAAGCCACCATTGTTATGCCAAAGACCACTCCGCGTATAAAAGTTGATTCTGTGCGCTCATATGGCGCTAAGACGGTGCTGGTTGGAGACACCTATGATGAAGCTTCCGTGTATGCTAATGAGCTGGCGGAAAAAGAAGGGCTTAAATACATTCATCCTTATGATGACCCGGATGTAATTGCCGGTCAGGGCACGGTGGCGGTGGAAATCCTGCGCCAGCACCCGGAAGACATTGATGCCATTTTTATTCCGGTGGGAGGCGGTGGTCTGATTGCTGGTATGGCGGCTTTTATAAAGTATCTGCGGCCTGAGGTGAAGGTGATTGGGGTGGAGCCGGAGGATTCGGCCTGTCTGGCGGCGGCAATGAAAAAAAATCGTCGCGTTGTTCTGAGTCAGGTGGGTATATTTGCTGACGGTGTGGCGGTAAAGCAGATCGGCCGTGAGACCTGGCGGGTGGCAAAGCAGCTGGTTGATGAAGTGATTACCGTGAGTACCGATGAGATTTGTGCCGCCATTAAGGACATTTTTGATGATACCCGTTCAATTATGGAGCCTGCGGGTGCGCTGGCTGTGGCGGGCATTAAAAAATATGTGGAGCAAACCCGAGCTTCGGGACAAACCCTTGTTGCTATTAACAGTGGTGCCAATATGAACTTTGATCGGCTGCGTCATGTGTCTGAACGTGCCGAGCTGGGCGAGCATCGCGAAGGTTTAATTGCCGTGACGATCGCGGAAGAACCCGGTAGTTTTTTGCGTTTTTGTCGACTGATTGGTAAAAAAGGCATTACCGAGTTTAATTACCGTTATTCAGATGATAGTCGCGCCCATGTGTTTGCCGGTTTGCAGCTGGCAGAAGGGATTGCCGAGTTTGATGAGCTGGTGGAAAAATTAACAGATAAGGGTTATCCCGTGTTGTGCATGAGTGATAATGAAATGGCCAAGCTGCATGTCAGGCATATGGTGGGAGGGCATGCCAATAATATTGAAAATGAAGTGTTGTATCGTTTTGAATTTCCTGAGCGCCCCGGTGCCTTAATGAATTTTCTGGCACAAATTGGTAAACGCTGGAATATCAGTCTGTTTCATTATCGGAATCATGGGGCGGCCTATGGCCGTGTACTGGTGGGCTTACAGATACCGGGTGGCGAGCGAAAAGAAATTAAAAACTTTCTTGATGAGCTGGGTTATAGCTGGTGGGATGAAAGCCAGAATGAGGCTTATCAGATGTTTCTCGGGCCCGGCTAATTTAACCCGTTTATTTATTTGCCGGGAGTTGGCGTGGGTGTCGGGATGTTCTTAAAATCTAGTCCTTTTCCAGAGACTTCTTCAGTTTATTAACGGTTTTTCTAAGCTCGGTGATATGAGGGAAGGAGGCGTAGGCTCTTAAGCCATCCTTCATGGTCATTAACGGGTCGCCCATATAGGCTCCGGCCTGAGTGATTGAGTTTCTCACCGTGCTGGCTCCACCCACCAGTACATCGTCGCAAATAGTGATATGACCGTTAATTGATGATCTTCCCCCAAAAGAGCAACGGTTGCCGATGGTGGTTGAGCCGGCGGTGATAAAGCCGGCGGTAATAAAACACTGCTCTCCGATTATCGTATTGTGTGCCAGGTGACAGTGGTTATCTATTTTTGTGTGTCGACCAATACGGGTGTTATCAAAAGTGCCCCGATCAATATTTACCCCCGCACCAATATGCACGTGATCTTCAAGTATAACCTGCCCATAGTGTGGGATACGGTGGTGATCACCCTGTTCATCTGTTGCATAGCCATAGCCTTCTGTGCCAATGGCGCTTTGTGGGTGAATTTCGCAATGATGGCCTATTTCAGTGTGGTGGGCAATAAACACCATGGGGTGAATATGACACTTATTGCCGAGCATACAGTGTGATTCAATCACGGTTTGAGCGCCTATATAACAGTTATCGCCAATGTCTACATGTTCATAAATCACCGCATTAGGGCCGATAATGGTGTCTTTACCGATATTCGCGGAAGGCGATACACAGGCCGTGGGGTGTATGTTGGCACTCCCTGGCTGATGCCGGTTGTCCCTGATGGGGAAAAAAGTCTGGTTAACCAGAGACATGGCCATTTTAGGGTTTTTACAGGCCAAAAAAGTGATGCTCTGATTAAGCGTGCTCTGTTCTATATCCTGTGCGCTTTTGTCGCTAATAATCGCAATCGATATTTTGCTGTTACATATACTCGCAATTAATTTGTGGTTATCGATATAAACAATGCTATTTGCCTGAGGGTTTTCTACTGAACTGGGTAAGTCAGCCTGTTTGTCTCTGTTTCCAGAAAATAGCGTGAATGTGTCAGGCCATTTTTCAAGTATCTGTTTTGCTGTTACAGGCATAATGACCCTTTTTTTATGGTTTGTCTGGCAGGAGACCGATCATTATAGTTTGCATGGTCTGAAATTTTTTTCCAGTCGATTATCCTGATTAATTCAAGATAATCGGAAAAATGATTCATGTCTATTCAGTGTATGGTTTTTAGTGATGGACGTTAATACAGGGGCGGTGCACCTTCGGGGCGTCGCTTAAAGCGTTTATAGGTCCATTGGTACTGGTGTGGGGTTTCACGAATCAGTTTTTCTATATCACGGTTCATTTCAATACAGGCCTGTTTAAGTTCCATGGCTGCCAGGTCTGTGCCTTCACGGAAAACTATTTTATAACCGCTGCTATCGGGTAGCCGTTGTGCGTAGGTGTAGAGTACCACTGCATTGGTTTTTTTAGCCAGTTTAGGTAGCAGGGTCATGGTATAGCAGGGGTGACCAAAAAAAGGTACAAAAATGCCGTTTTCCTGGGGTGATTGATCAGGAAGAATACCCACCAGTTCATTGCGTTTCAGTGCCTTGCTCATTGAGCGAATACCGCTCAGGTCAGTCGCAATTATATTGGCTCCAGTGCGCTGTCGGGCCTGGCGAATAAGCTGGTCAACCGGTGGGATACCCATGGGTGCATACATGCAGGTAAAGGGGTAGTGCTTTGCACAGTACAGGCCGATGATTTCCCATGAGCCATAGTGTGGGGCGGCAAGAATAACGCCTCGCCCCTGTTGCTGTGCCTGTAGAATTAAATGGACGTTTTCGCACTCTTTTACCAGCATCAGGGTGTCTTCTGCCGGGCTGCGCCACATTTTACCGGTTTCCAGAATGACCTTACCGGTTTCATTAAGAATATTCTGCACCAGTTCTTTCTGCTGCCGTGAATTTAATTCAGGAAAGCAGAAATCAATATTTTTTTCAGCAATTTTACGAATGCGACTATTGGTGATCCATGTCAATTTGCCGATAATACGACCGAGTCGGTGAATTGTTTTCAGCTGCAGTTTTGAGAGAATAGATAATGCAAGTTTAAGCAGGAAAAATTTCATAAAGTCTTTGTTCAGTTGCAATGATTTTCATTGGTATGTCATGGGCTTGCTGTGAGAGGTGTTTAACGCACTGCAGTTGGTGGGCCAGGCCTATTAAATAAGGTGCGTGACCGGTTTTTCTAAATCGAGTGAAGCTCAGGCTGCGGTCATAAAAACCGCCGCCCATGCCCAGTCTATTGCCCATACTATCAAAACCAACCAGCGGTGTTAATATTAAATTCATCTGTCGGGGTTTGAGCCAGTGCTTCGGGTGTATGTCCGGCTCCGCGATTAGAAACCGGTTGAGTTTCATTTTGCAGTTGTTGTTGTAGGGTGCAAAGTAAAGTCGGTTGGAAAAGGGCGCAAGTACTGGTAAATATATCTTTTTATTACTGCGCCAGGCTTTGTAGATAAGCACTGTCGGGTCTATCTCGCCATCAGTGGGCAGATAAATGGCAATACGTTTACTTCGTTTGAAAAGGCTGTGCTTGCTCAATTGCCTGGCAATGAGCGCAGCATGTTGTGACTGGGCTGTGTTGCTAAGTGATTTGCGTTGATTGCGTAAGCTTTTACGTAGATCCTGTCGTTGTTTGTCCATAATGTTACACGGTGTTTTCTGTTTCTGGGTACTGGGGGTGTGATATCAGAGCTAAAAAAAGCCCTGCAATGCAGGGCTGTTGTTCAGGAGGGTGTATCCGCAAATGCCGTAGCTTTGCTCACGAACCTTGAACCAGAAGTTCAAGTGGGAATTTGCGTCGATGTATAAGGCTTCCCGTATAAAACGGTAATGCACACAGCACCGGCAGACTCGTTCCCGGGGTCGATGAGTAAGGCTCAAGGGTTATATAAGTAAGCTTACAAACACCGCAGATACACCCAAACTCGTTTATAACTGTACGCTTTAAACGGCTACAGTTAAATATGGTTCTTTAAATAACTGATAATTCCCTGGCTGCAGGAATTGTTCAGCTTTAGTATAAATGAAGTCTGATTGTTTTTGTATGGAGCTAAATCAAACTTTGCTATTTAATATCGTTTGCTCTGTCAGTGAGGGTATCAACTCAAGCATCACTTAATTCGTTAAGCGCGTAACCAGTTTAAACTAGGCGGCGTCTATCTCGCTGAGAGCTATATCAATCTTTTTTTGCAAATTGAGCATTCTGAGATCAACATCACCCATTTTCTCTTCGTAATGCTGACTGCTTAACAGTTCATGAGCCAGGTTAAGGGCCGCCATTATGGCGATTCTTTCACTGCCAATAATCGTGCCTTTTCTTTTGATGCCTTCGAGGCGATCATTAAGAAACTCAGCCGATTCTCTTAGTGACGCCTGCTGCTCAGGGGGGCAGGCTACACGGTAGTCCTTATCCATGATTTTAATGTTCATGCCGGTATTGTCGCTCATAAATATTACCTGCTAATTTAATATTTGTGAGGTTTCTGCTGTATTGATGTTCAGCACCTATGCGGTCTCAACGGTTTTCAGTCGAGTAATCATGCTTTCTACCTGGGATCGTGCCCGTTCTTTTTGCTCAATGAGTTGAGCGCGATCGCTGCGAATGGTCTGCATCTGCTCTTTCAGGTCTGTATTTTCAGCCGATAGTTTTTGAGTCAGGGTCAGCAGCTCTTCTATTTTGCTTTCCAGCGCGTCGATATTGCTTTGGTTTTGAGTATTCATAATGTTAAATATAGTTATTCCTGAGGCTGAGGTCAAATTTTCCAGCCCGGTCCTGGGCGTGATAGAATGAATATTTACCAATAAATAAAGCAAATCACTGCAAACGGTTTTCTTTTACGTTATATTTCAATGACTTGATATATTTTATACGTTAATGACATAAAGTTAGAAATCAGGAGAAAATATGGTCTCCAGACCCGATTATATCAGTTTGACAGAGGCGTTGGCGAGAGCTGACGCAGATTTAGTCGCATCGGAGTCCCATGGGGTTCTCTGTGGAATGAGTTGTGTTGTGCGCAAAACAGAGCTGGGCGACTGGCTGGGGCAGGTGTTTGAAGAGTCGGATATGAATAATCTGCTGATAAAAGAGGCCAGCCAGTTGCTGGTGGGGCTGTATAATGACACCTTACTTCAGTTGAGTCATTCAGACGTCGACTTTCAGTTGTTGTTACCGGATGATGAGGACTCCCTGGCTCAGCGTGTCGAAGCACTGGCGGCCTGGTGTCAGGGGTTTACCTATGGCCTGGCGGCAGGCGGCTTAAAGAAAAATCAGAAATTACCGGAAGATACAGCCGAGCTGATAAAGGACATGGTGGAGATTGCTCGGGCCGGGCATGATCTGGGCGAAGATTCGGAGAGTGATGAAGATGCCTATATGCAACTCTACGAATATGTTCGCATGGGTGTATTGTTAATTAATGAAGAGCTTCAGCCGGCTCATGTACCGCCACAGCCCCAACAGTCATGATGATTTAACAATAGAGACTTATTTACCTCCCCTGGAACCCGGCATATTAGCCGGAAAAAACGTGAGAACAATATTAATGAATGCAAAAGTGTATGCGCGGCACAGGAAACAGCTTATTCGTATGATTGGAGAGGGGGGCATCGCGATATTACCGGCGGCCCCTGTACGGGTAAGGAATCGTGATGTGGAGTATCCGTTTCGTCAGGACAGTGATTTTTTATATCTTAGCGGGTTTCCTGAACCAGAGGCTGTTATTGTTTTACTGCCGGGGCGCAAAAACGGCGAGTTTATTTTGTTCTGCCGTGATAAAAATGAGGAGCAGGAAGTCTGGCATGGAAGAAGGTGTGGCCCTGAAGGTGCAATTGAAAAATATGCGGCAGATGATGCCTTTCCGATTGATGATATCGATGACATTCTGCCTGGATTAATGGAGCACTGTGATCGTGTTTATCACACAATGGGGCTTGATCCGCAGTTTGATAAACAGGTAATGAACTGGGTCAATACCCTCAGAAAACAGTCGCGATCCGGTGGCAGTGTGCCCTATGAATTTGTCTCGCTGGACTACCTGTTACATGATATGCGCCTGTTTAAAAGCCGGGATGAATTGCGGCTGATGAAAAAGGCGGCGAAAATATCGGTTGAAGCGCATAAAAAAGCCATGCATTTGTGCCGGCCGGGTTTGAATGAGTATCATCTTGACGCTGAAATCATGTATGAGTTTCAGCGCAATGGCGCAACCTGGGCCTATCCGAGTATTGTGGGGGGAGGGGCTAATAGCTGTATATTGCATTACACTGAAAATAATATGCCGCTTAATGATGGTGATCTGGTATTGATTGATGCCGGCTGTGAATACGAAGGTTATGACGCGGATATAACCCGGTCATTTCCGGTAAACGGAAAATACTCAGCGGCGCAGAAAGAAATTTTTGATCTGGTGGTGCAGGCAAATCTGGCAGGAATTAAACAGGTAAAGCCGGGTAATCACTGGAATGACCCCCATGAAGCTGCGGTGAAAGTGATTACCAAAGGGTTGATTGAGCTGGGCCTGTTAAAAGGGAATTTAAGTAAGCTGATAAAAGATGAGGCTTATAAAAAATACTATATGCACCGTACCGGTCACTGGCTGGGCATGGATGTGCACGATGTGGGTGATTATAAAGTGGATGATGGCTGGCGGCTACTGGAAGCAGGGATGGTATTAACCATAGAGCCGGGTTTATATATTCCTCATGGTAGTCGGGGGGCTAAGCGCTGGTGGGACATTGGCGTGCGCATTGAAGATGATGTGGTGGTAACCAGAGATGGCTGTGAAGTATTGACTCAAGGCTTACCGAAAACCACAGAAGAGATTGAAGCGATTATGGCTGCAGAATAGCTATTTTAAAATGGGTATATCGAAGAAAATGAAGCAGCAATACGACATCATTATTATTGGTGGTGGCATGGTCGGTGTCAGTCTGGTAGCGGCTTTAAGAAATCACAGGGATAAAAAAATTGCAGTGGTTGAAGCGTATGACTTAGAGTCTGCTTCACAGCCCAGTTTTGATGATCGCTCCATTGCGCTTGCCTATGGCTCTCGTCGAATTTGGGAGGCGATGGGGTTGTGGAGTGTGTTGCAACCCGAAATTGAAGCCATAAAACACATTCATGTTTCTGATAGAGGGCACTTCGGTGCAACCCGTATTGATCACCGGGAAGAAAACGTTGAAGCGCTGGGTTATGTTGCTGAAAATAGAGTGATTGGTCGGGTGTTAATGTCAGAACTGCAGTCACTGGCGCACGTTGACTGGTACTGCCCTGCGACGATTGAAACACTCCAGCAAACGCAGGGCGATGTGACGATAAGTATCAGGCAGCAAAATAAAAAAAATCAAAGACTAACGCTGCAATGTAAATTACTGGTTGCGGCGGATGGTGTTCAGTCACATACCCGGCAACTGGCGGGATTGAGCGTAAAGCAGAACGACTATAAGCAGTCAGCGGTGATTGCTAATGTATTAACGGATCAGCCGCATCAGGGGGTCGCTTATGAGCGATTTACGGAGAGTGGCCCCGTGGCTTTTTTGCCAATGACAGAAAACCGTTATTCAGTTGTCTGGACATGCCACAGTGACGATGAGCCGCATATAATGAACTTAACCGATAAGGCATTTATTGCCGAGTTGCAACAACACTTTGGTTATCGTGCTGGCATTATTCAGAAAACGGGGCAGCGCTTTAGTTACCCATTGAAATACACCGAAACCGAACAGCTCTGTAAGGGGCGGGTTGTCATTATTGGCAATGCGGCACATGCTCTGCACCCGGTATCAGGCCAGGGGTATAACCTTGCGTTGCGTGATGTTGCAGAGCTGGCTGAAATGATCGTGCAAGGCGAAGACCCGGGGCATGCCCTGTTGCTTGCAAATTATCACGCTAAGCGCCTGAAAGACATGCGCCGTGTTTATCGCATAACCGATACCATGGTGAAAGTGTTTTCAAATAATATTGAGCCGTTAGGGCATTTAAGAGCCTCAGCTTTAATCGCCTTAAATTTAATACCCCCGCTGCGCACATTAATGGCCAGGCAAAGCATGGGCTTACTCGGGAGGATGAATAAGTTGCAGCGACGTTTGCCGCTGTGATCTGTTTATATTATCTATTATCAAAATGAATAATTCATACGATATTGTCATAATCGGCGCAGGCATGGTGGGGCTGACACTGGCGAATGCCCTTGGACAAAACCAGTTCAGGGTTGCGCTGGTTGAAGCGCGACAGCCTGAAGATATTGAGCCGGATGGTGATTATGAACTGCGTGTGTCTGCCATCAGTAAGTCATCGCAGCAGGTCTTTAAAAATGTGAATGCCTGGCAGGGGATGCTAAATCGACGCGCCTGTGCCTATCAGCATATGCATGTATGGGATGCCACCGGTGATGGCAGTATACATTTCGATGCGGCTGATCTGGGGCTGGATTCAATCGGACACATTATTGAAAACCGGGTGATTCAGTATTCCCTGTATGAGCAGTGTTTAAAGCTGGAGACAGTGGACTGGTTGTGTCCTCATCAGGTCGATGAAATTAATTTTGATGGCATTAGTTCAGACATTATTTTAAATGACAAAAGCGTTTTAAAGGCAAAGCTCATTGTGGCGGCTGATGGTGCAAACTCAAAAGTTCGAGATATGGCAAATATTTCTGTTAGCCGGTCACCCTATGAACAAAAAGCGGTAGTTGCCGTTGTTAAAAGCAGTCTTCATCATAAAGATACAGCCTGGCAACGTTTTTTACCCAGTGGCCCGCTGGCCTTTTTGCCGCTGGGCGATGGTTCCTGTTCAATCGTCTGGTCGGCTGAAAGCCGACGTGCAGATGAGTTGATGGCAATGCAGGATGCTGAATTTATAAAAGCCCTGCAGGCATCATTTGAAGGCACTCTGGGACAAGTTGAAAAAGTCAGTCAGCGTGCGGCTTTTCCTCTTGTTCGGCGCCATGCCAGTGAGTATGTGAAGGCAGGGCTGGCTCTGGTGGGTGATGCCGCTCACACCATTCATCCGCTGGCCGGGCAGGGAGTGAACCTGGGGGTGCTGGATGCTGCCGTGCTTGCAGAAGTCATTGTGGCTGCAAGGCGTGCGGGTAAAAGCATGGCCTCGTTAAATACATTAAGAAAATACGAACGTTGGAGGCGTACGGATAACAGCATTATGATGTATAGCATGAGCGGTTTTAAAAACCTGTTTAGCAATGATCAATCGACTGTTTCATTTGTTCGCAATACGGGATTAAACTTTGTAGACAGGCTTGGTTTTGCCAAGCACAAAATTATGCGTCAGGCATTAGGGCTGGAAGGTGAGCTGCCTGAAATGGCGAAAACCATCGGCTGGTAATAAATTGTGACAATTTTTATGTCCTACCGGGTATCTATATATGCATTTAATTCGCTTGCAGGATGTTAACCAGTCTGAAAAAAAATTAACCCTGGCTGTTCTTCAAATTACTCAGATGCTGGGTATATACCATGCTGAACTGGCGCGTATTCTTCATTTACAGTGTGCGGACATTGGTGAGTTATCAAATTCCAGGCAAAATATAGAGGCAGGTACGGATGCATGGAGGTCTGGAGTAGAATACATCGAACTGTATGAAGCTCTGTATCGCCGGTATGATGGCAATGAGATTCAGATACACCACTGGCTAAGAAAGAAAAGTAAAGGTATGCCGCTTGCTCCACTGTATATGATGGTGGATGAACTTGAAATAACAACGGTTCTGGAGCTTCTGAAGGGGTATCCGGATTAAATTGTCTGAATGCTTGCCTTAAAATCGTTTCTATACATCAGAAGTTCGCAATAATTTAACTATAATCATATGTGATAAGGTGCTACTTCGTGAGAAAAAAATGAAGAATGACCCTGAAAAATCGCAACAGAATTTTTGTTTTACGCCAGAGGGAAAGTTACGCAAGGAAAATGAGTACCTGAAACAGCGTCTGACGAACCTTGAAATCTTTAAGAAAAACTTCTTTTCGACTCAGGCTGAGCTCATTAAGGCCAGAGAAAAACTGGCTATTCTTGAACAACAATTGAACCTTGAACTGCTTAGAGACAGAATTGTAAGCTCATCGGATAGTCAGGAAGAAATACTACCGGAGGTTCCTGACTCGACGGATAATATTCTGGATTTTTTTCAGCACAGCCTGTCCAGTAACAGTTATCAGGATCTGGTTGAACTATTTTTTAGTGCTGTAGAGGGGCTGGGTCTTGATGTGGTTGTTCAGGTTGATGCGTTTATGGGTAAGTGCGATTATTTTATTGACACGATAGCAGAAGAAAAGCAGCAATATTATATTAAGTTGATTGAGTATTATAAAAAATTACCAGATACCCAGGAGCTTATAGAAAAACAAAAACACATATGTATTAATCTGGGCTATCTGTGCCTGATTGCAGATAATATGCCGATTTCAGATGCAGAAAAAAATAGAAAACTGACAGAGTATCTGAAAATTCTAGCGATTGGCATTAATGCATATTTTTCGGCTCTGGATAAAAATATAGAAATAGACGATCTTAGAAAGAATGTATATAAAATATTTAAAAAAACCCACGACTCATTTGAGTCGATGCAGGATAATCTGGATACGCAAATTATATCTATTTCTGAACTGTATTTAAAATTTGAAACGGGTTTAAATGGGCTGCTTCTTAAAACAGAGATAAGCGATGAGTTTATGTCGTTAATAAAATTACTGCAGCACGATATGAGAAGCGAATTAAACCTGATATTAACTTCATCATTAACCGTTGATGAGGTTTTTATGGAAACGATTAAAAAACTTGAAAAAGCTTATTTTACGAAATATTCTGGCCTGGATGTTTGATCCTCATGTCATCAGGTTGTAAACTGATTAATTAATTCTGTTAGCTTGGAAGAAACAGTTCTCAGATCATCATTAGCGCTTTCCAGTACATTTGTGCCTTCCACTGTGCGTTCAGATACTGCTGTGATGTTATATATGTTTTTCTCGATTTCACTTGCTGCGTGGCCCTGCTCATTTACGGCGCTGGCAATTTGAATGTTCATATCGCTAATAATGCTGATAGCCCCATCAATAGATTCAAGTGTATTGCCTGCGTCAGCCGTTTGTTTAACAGCAGTGCCCGCCTGCTCCTGGCACAGAGTCATTACGCGAACCGCATTCTCAGAGCCGTCCTGCAGCTTTTCAATCATATTGCGTATTTCATCAGTCGCTTGCTGAGTTCGTCCAGCCAGTGTTCTAACTTCATCGGCAACAACCGCAAAGCCTCTGCCCTGGTCTCCAGCACGGGCGGCTTCGATGGCGGCATTTAAAGCAAGCAGGTTCGTTTGTTCCGCTATTCCGCGTATAACATCCAGTACGCTACCAATGGTATTGCTTTGTAACTGCAGTTCTTCGATCACATTTGAAGCGGAGCCAACCTGTTCGGCCAGTGAATTAATGATTCTAATATTATCCTGCACAACACGTTTGCCGTTGCCTGTTTCCTGTGATGCATTTTGTGCTGATTTAGATGCATCTGCGGCATTGTTTGCGACTTCCTGAACGGATGAACTCATTTGTGTCATGGCGGCGGCAAGCATACCGGTCTCTTTTAACTGTGCAGAGGTGCCTTTGGCTGTAGACTTTGAAACATTTGACATTTGATCAACGGTAACGCCGAGTTCGCTGGTGGTGCCGTTAATGTGAACAACCATTAGTTGCAACTTTTCCAGCATGGTTTTTATTGCAAGCAATAACTGTCCCGTTTCATCTTTTGATTTAATTTCAAATTGTGCAGTGAGATCTCCGGATGCAATTTGATTAGCAACGGTAATTGCCGTATTGAGCGGGCGGGTCAGGGATTTTGCAATTATAAAAATAACAGACACGGCAATAAAGGCAATAAAAAGGCTTAATATGATCTGACTGGTTAAAATATGGTTGTAAGCATTTTCTTTGCTAAGTGTCATCTTTGTGAAGTTTTTTTCAGCATTGGAGTTATTCTCTTTTTCCCTTGCTTTATCCCGCATATGATTATAACCCAGCTCAACTTTACCAAAAATTTCATCTTCATATGTTATCGGGCTGACTAAGAGCGCGTCATCTGCTGCCTCATTTCGGTCGCCCGATTCGATTAGCTGGTTACCTTCTTTGTCATAAAATGATACATATGAAATATCAGGGTCTTCTACTGCAACGTTGGCGTAATTGAGCAGGCCAGTAAGGTTAAACTCAGCGATAGCGCTGGGTGCTATTTGTGCAAGTAGCTTGATCAGCTGGTTTGCTTTTATTTTTTCATTTTCTTTGTCAGCAAAAGATTGCTTTTCAGATGTTTCTCGCATGATTTCTTTTGAACTGTCCATCAAATCATCAAGCGAACTGCTTTGTTGTTGTAAAGTTATTACAGCTGAAATAGATAAAAGAAAGATGAGAGTTGCCCCGGTAATGAGGCTGAATTTTAAAGCCAGCCCCATTTTAGAGATGAAGCCGGATAGATCGCTAAAAACACCCATTGGTAATGTCCTGAAAAATAATTGTTATATCTGTTTTTTTAGTTATTAAGTTTAAATATTTAATTTAGTTACTAAATTTAGTTGCTAAATGGCGATATTTTCAAAGCTGTTAATGCTGATTTCATTCCATCGAGCGATATGGGTTCTACAAAGCCTTTGATTTTTGCTTTTTTTGCTACGGCGTCATCAGCTTTAATGGCTAACGCGGCGGCCTTAATCTTTTCAGCAATGGAGGAATCAACGCTATTGAGTGAAAATAGATACCATTCTGGATAATGCTGCGTCGTATGAACAGGTTTCAGTTCATCTGAAGCATGCTGGTCAATAACAACAAAGTCACTGATTTTTATTTTCCCCTCTTTTTGCATAGATTCAAGAATGCCTGAGCGCACAAAGGCGGCGTCAATCATGCCTGCTTTAACGGCTAATACCAGATCGTCCTGTTTTTTACTGGCTCGCATGGAGGCAAAATCTTTATGAGGATTAATTCCCTGCTTGTATAAATGATATGCCTGAAAAGTATAGGCTCCTGCGGCTACTCGAAATTTTAGCGACATTACCTTCTTGTTTTTAAGGTCTTCAGCGGTTTTAATGCCGCTGCCTTTTTTTGCAACGATTACGCCTGCAAATACAGAGCCTGAATTTTTATTTAAAGTCGCCAGTAAATTCGCGCCGTGTAATTTTTCAATCTTGGCTGTTAGTACCGGATTAATTAACAGGATGTCGACCTGTGAATTTTCAACAGCATCTATGACATTTCTAGGTGACAGGGCTATCATGTTCACTTTTTGATCGGTTTTTTCTGTTAGATAGCTGGCAAAATCATTCCATCGTTTTTTTGCTTTTAATTCACCGCGGGGCGCTAAGACACCCAGGTTTATATCGGCTGAAGATATTGAAATGTGAGTTATTGATACGAGCAAAGTACCAAGGCATGCAATTAAATTTTTACTTATGTCCATGTTTCTCCCGTGTTTTAAATTTAAGAAATAGATACCTGATTATTATATTAGCAGAATATTTTATTTTAGTTTGTCGAAGTGGGTTTCTGTTTTATTTTATCGACAATTTCTAGTAAAACTTTAGATTTTGTATTGTGGTATTTTTTTATGCAGCGGGAAATTTAAAAAGGGAAAAATTCCTATTTAAAATTTAAGATACAGTGCTACTGATGTTGCTTCGGGGATAGCTCCCAGCAGAGTGTGGGAGTCAGATGAATTGTTGGTTTAAATTCACAGCTCGATGTTTAGAGCTGTATACCCTATTATAATAACTTTTGACTTATAGAAAAAGTTGAATGAGTTCGATTGTGTTTGTCTGAGTTTGCAGTGTGGCATCTATTACCAGCTTCAGGTTGTTGCTTTGAATAATCTGAGTTGCAACAATCGGTCGGCCATTAAGCCTATATTGTCTGCCATAATAAGTATTTTATCTGCCATTTCAAGAATGCGATCCGCCATCAGGCCGATATCGTCGGCAAGTCGCAGCATGGCTGTAAGTGAGCTGTCCAGTGTTGAAGCCGATGTTGTTGATGCGAGATCTGTAATTTGCAGCCCCAGGCCCAGCGTAGCGTTGGCGAGGGATGAGCTTACGGTGCTTAAGGTTTGAAAGGCAACCAGGAGGTCATCTGACAGAGAGAAGCTGGTTCCACTTTGTGCAACGACAGTGTCGTATACGCTGCTGACCTGAGTCTGGAAACTGGTCACATCTGTTTCTATAGTGCTGAGTTGTGATGACATGGATAATGAGGTCAGGGCTGTTGCGTTTATGCTAACCAGTAAATCATTCCCCTGTAGTATCAGGCTATCAATATCGCCTGTTAAGGTAGTGGTATCAAGTGCTGCATGGACATTTGTTATGCCTGTCATGAATATAATAGCGAGTGAGATAAGCAATTTTCCAGGTGTATATAAGTATTTCACGGTAGAGCCTTTGATTGTTTAATTGTGCTGATCATTATATTAGTAAATACTAATATTGCAAGTTATCAGATAATAGAAATATGTGCTTTCAAGCTGAATTAATCAGTTAGGCACCCTAAAGCGTGCCTCTGGGCGGTGTCCATGTTGATAATTATAAAAAGAGCAGCCTTTTACTGACGTGCAGGGATGCACTAATATCGCGGTTGCAGGATGCAAGGGAGCGAAGACGTGCAGGGATGCACTAATATCGCGGTTGCAGGACGCAAAGGAGCGAAGACGTGCAGGGATGCACTAATATCGCGGTTGCAGGACGCAAAGGAGCGAAGACGTGCAGGGGGGGATGCACTAAGCAAGAATAGCTAACCTTTTCAAATTCTTACCGTGCATTTGTGCGGTTAACTGATTAATTTAGGTTCAATGGATGAATGCCTGATGGCTAGAAAAAACAGATTGCGATGGCCGATTTTTAATATATTGCATTAATCGGGGGCTTTGATCTTTGAAAAGGTGTCAGTTGCTGTGTGATGCGCGTATCGGCTATAGATGGCGCATTTTGAGCTCATGGAGGGGTGGCATGCTTACCGGCTCTTTTCGTGTAAGATTTACAGGAAATAAACATTTAGACAAATATATATTATGAAAAATTGCATTTTATTACTGGCCTTTTATTTCCTGCTGTCTAGCCCGTGCTTTGCGGACAATTTAACGGCAATTAAAGCAATAAATAAAAAGGTATCAGATATTGAGAAATTAAAAGGAGGGCTTAGCTCGCTGGAGTTGAAGCTTGACACTGAAGCAACAGAGGCGGTGCCGCCTGAAATGGTGTTCTATTATAGCCCTGAAAGTATGGAGTTATTAATTCTGCAGGTGACGGTGGGGCATGAAGTATTTTCAACCCGACATACGTATTATCTGAATAATAACCGTGTGATTAAATACCTGAAAGAAATTGATGGGCGTTCTGATTCACCGCCGAAGAGTGCGATTATTTATAATGACAAGGGTGTGGTTCTATGGAAAAATATAACGGAACCTGTCGTAAGCGTGTCTGATGTGGTTAGCCTGTTTAAATTTAATTTCAATACATTAAAGCAGTTTTCTAAATACTAATGAGTGCTTTGCGTCATGTTTTTTTCTCGGGCAGCTCCTTAATATATAAATCCTGTTTGGTATAGGGGATTTCAATGCCCTGAGAATTAAACGCTTTATAAATTGTGGTCAGTAAAATATCAACCACCTGTCCACGTAAAGAGGGGTCTTCTACCCAGCACAACAGGTCAAGATCCAGGCTGGAGTTTCCAAAACTTCTGAAGCGAACCCGGGGCTCGGGGTTCTGGCAGACGTATTTCTCTTCAAGGGCAACCTCGGCTAAAATTTGTTTCACCTGATCAATGTCGCTGCCATAAGCCACACCAACGGGAACCCGGATGCGAAATTTTTTGTAGGGGCCACCGGATTCATTAATAATTTTGGTGTTGCCCATAATGGAGTTGGGAATTGTCAGCTCAACATCGTCACGGGTGAGCATACGGGTACTGCGAATGCCAATATGGGTGACCATGCCGCGTTCAGATGAGTCAAGGACAATATAATCACCTATTTTATAGGGCGCATCGGCAAGAATTAAAACTCCGGAAAACAGATTGGCCAGCGTGTCTTTTGCGGCAAAACCGACCGCAATACCGACAATACCGGCGGAAGCCAGCCAGGCCGTCATGTCGATATCCCACAGAACAAAAATAATATAAATTGACAGGCCGCTGATCATCAAAACAGATAGATTCTGAAACAGAGGCAGGGTCTGACTGGTGACCAGCGGCATCTGTTGTTTGTTTCGGCTGAAGTGCGTCAAAAGAATGCGGCTCAGGCGTATAAAAAAGAGTGTCCATACCAGCAGTGCAAGTGTATAGAATGAGAGTGAGGTGAGTGTGCCTGCTTCAGGTGAAAGGGTGAGTCTTCCAGCCATTCCAAGTGCAATCAGAATAATACTGTTGCTGATGGTTGGTCGGCTGATATTGACGATTTGATTATCCAGGTTGGCACTGGTTTTATCGGCAATTTTTAGTAAAAATTTACTGATGGTATTATTAAATAAACGGGATAAAATCAGCCCAACAACAACGATAATAACAGCTTGATAGAAAGGGTTTTCACTAAAAATATTTAATAAATCAATAAGTTGTTTATTGTAGGGTAAATCCATATTGGCTGGCTTTTTTGTCTATAAAATGTAGATGTTCCCAGAATTTCGCAGATAAAACAATCCCTGCAGTGCAGGTCTTAAAAATATTCAGGTTAAATCGGAAATAGCATTTTAGAGTGGTCTGGTTTATAGTGTCGGCTCAATTCAAGCTCTGTATTAGAAATACACGGGCTGAAGCTGTGGGAGAGACTTTATTTAACCCGAACAGGTCATTAATTTTTCAGGTTAATAAGGCACCGAAGGCGCAACCGCCCGGAAACGCTCAGGTAAACGGACTACAGCTTCTGTTCAGGTCAAATCTGCCTGGCAATTGACTCTGGAGAGCGGCCTCAGGCTAATACTGAGAAGCCCACCGAAGGGGACGCACTCTAATACGCAGTGTTAATCTCTCAGGTATCAGGACAGAGGGGTAAACCAACTTAATTTGGAGAACCCTTTGTTATGAGTCAAAGAACCTGTCTTTTTGAAAATCATATTAAGCACAACGGTAAAATAGTCGATTTTGCTGGCTGGGAAATGCCCATTAATTATGGTTCACAGCTCGAAGAGCACCATCAGGTGCGCACTGATGCCGGCATGTTTGATGTGTCACATATGACCGTGGTTGATCTCGAAGGTGAAAAAGTATCCGCTTTTTTACAATATCTGCTGGCCAATGATGTCGCCAAACTAAAAACGCCTGGAAAGGCTCTGTACACCGCCATGCTAAATGAGCAGGGTGGTGTGATTGATGATTTAATTGTCTATTATATGCATGATGAATGGTTTCGCCTGGTGGTCAATGCGGCCACCCGCGATAAAGACCTTGCATGGATTAAACAGCAGACAAAATCTTTTGATGTCAAAGTGGTTGAGCGCCCTGAGCTGGCAATGATTGCGGTGCAGGGCCCCAACGCCCGGGAAAAAGCTATTTCTGTTTTGCCGTTGGCTGTGAGTCAGGCCGCCGCAGATTTACAGCGGTTTGTGGGAGTGGCATCCGCTGAATGGTTTATTGCACGCACCGGCTATACTGGTGAAGATGGTTTTGAAATTATGTTGCCAGAGGCCGAAGCACCGGCCTTCTGGGAGGCTCTGCAAGAGGCGGGTGTCAAACCGGTGGGGTTGGGTGCTCGTGACACCCTGCGCCTCGAAGCGGGCATGAACTTATATGGCACCGACATGGATGAGAGCACCTCACCCCTTATTTCGAACCTGGGCTGGACTATTGCCTGGGCACCACAGGAAAGAGACTTTATTGGCCGTGACAAAATCGTAGCTGAAAAAGCCTCCGGTGTAGAACAGAAACTGGTGGGATTAGTGCTGCAGGATAAAGGTGTTATTCGTGGACACATGAAAGTGGTTTGTGAGGCGGGAGAAGGTGAAATTACTTCCGGTTCTTTTTCCCCCAGTTTAAAACAGTCAATTGCACTGGCCAGGGTACCCGCTACTATTGGAGACAGTTGTGAGGTGGAGGTGCGCGGTAAATTATTAAAAGCAAAAGTCGTGAAGCCGGTTTTTTTCCGTGAGGGAAAATCCTGTTTATAATTTAAAGGGCACAGGCAATTAATAGAGGTGCCCTAAAGTTGCCTTATTGATATATTTAAGTATTAGAAAAAAGAGGAAATTAAAATGAGTGAAGTGCCAACAGATTTACGTTATACATCATCACATGAATGGGTGCGCCTTGAGGATGACGGCAGTATAACCGTCGGTATAACCGACCATGCTCAGGCTGCGCTGGGAGATCTGGTTTTTGTTGAGCCACCGGAAGTAGGAACCGAGCTTGCACAGGGTGATGCCTGTTGTGTGATTGAATCGGTGAAAGCGGCTTCTGATATTTATATGCCGATTAATGGTGAAATAATCGATACCAATAATCTGCTGGTTGATGAGCCGGAGATTATTAATCAATCGGCTTATGATGATGGCTGGATATTTAAAATAAAGCCCACCGATGAAGATGATATTGAACAGCTGATGGATGCCAGTACCTACGAGTCTGAACTGGAAGATTAAAAAGTTTCACCACAGAGAACCTGTTTTTTCTGCGATTTCTGTGGTGAAAAATAAATCAGCTTAAAAATTTATAATTCAATGTAGTACATATAAAATGCCTTTTATTCCCCATACCGAAGATGAAATTAATGAAATGCTGTCTGTTATTGGTATCGACAGTATTGAAAATTTATTTGATGAAATTCCTCCGCACCTAAAAATTAGCGGGCTTGAAAAAGTCCCAGCCGGCTTAAATGAAATGCGTATTAATCGGTTAATGCAAAAACGTGCAGCGCAGGATGGGCAACCATTGTGTTTTATCGGCGCGGGTGCATATGATCATCATATACCGGCTGCGGTATGGCAAATAACAACTCGAGGTGAATACTATACCGCCTATACGCCCTATCAGGCGGAAGCTTCGCAGGGCACCCTGCAGCTGACCTATGAGTTTCAAAGCATGATGACCGCATTAACTGCAATGGATGTTTCCAATGCGTCACTCTATGATGGTGCTTCGGCGGTAGCCGAAGCGGTGCTTATGTCAGTGCGAGCAAATCGAAAATCAAAATCACGAAAAATTTTAGTGCCCTGTTCGCTTAACCCCGCTTATAGTCATGTGACTCATACTATTGTTAAGCACCAGGATATAGAGCTGGTGAATGTGGCATTTGATAAAAGCTCCGGCAAAACATCAATGGATGCACTCAATGTATTCAGCGGTGAAGACATTACAGCGCTGGTAATTACTCAGCCGAACTTCTTTGGCACCCTGGAAGATGTGGATGCCATGACGAACTGGGCCCATGAAAATAACTGCATGGTAATTGCAGTGGTTAATCCGCTCAGCCTTGCATTGTTAAAACCACCGGGTGAATGGGGTGAAGCGGGTGCCGATATCGTTGTAGGTGATGGTCAGCCGCTGGGTGCACCCATGTCATCCGGTGGGCCCTATTATGGCTTTATGTGTTGTAAAAAAGCGTATGTTCGGCAAATGCCGGGGCGTATTGTTGGGCGCACCGTAGACCAGCAGGGGCGAGAGGGTTTTGTGTTAACTTTGCAGGCACGTGAGCAGCATATTCGTCGTTCTAAAGCGACTTCAAATATCTGTACTAATCAGGGACTGGTGGTGACTGCATCAACGATTCATATGAGTTTGCTGGGGCCGGAGGGCTTAAAGCAAACAGCCATCAGTTGTCATAACAATACGCAGTTAATGGTGGAAAAATTATCTGCAATTGAAGGTGTTGATGTGATGTTTAATCAGCCGCGTTTTCATGAAGCCGTATTAAAATTAAATAAACCGGTGGCGGGTGTTTTAAATAAGCTGGCGGATCAGGACATTATGGGGGGCTATGAGCTGAGTCAGGCATATTCTGTATCGGACTATCCGGAGCTGGAAAACTGTATTCTGGTGTGTGCGACTGAAATGCGTGATGTCGATGATATTGAAATGTTTGCAATGGCACTGGTCACAGCACTGAAATAAGGAATATAAATTATGTTAATTTTTGAACACTCAGCCAGAGGCCGTAAAACTAAAATTCAGTCGACCACAGGCCATTCTATTCCTGCGGATATTCCTTCAGAGCTGTTAAGAGAAAGTCCGCCGGGTCTGCCGGAGGTTTCCGAAATGCAGGCGGTGCGTCATTATACGTCTTTATCGCAGAAAAATTTTAGTATCGATACGCACTTTTACCCGTTGGGCTCCTGCACCATGAAGCACAACCCCAGAGTCTGTAATTCACTGGCGATGCTACCGGGTTTTTTATTGCGCCATCCGCTGGCGCTGGAGCAAAAATCTCAGGGGTTTATGGCCTGTATGTATGAGTTGCAGGAAATGTTGTGTGATGTTACCGGTATGGCGGGTTTTTCATTAACGCCAATGGCGGGTGCGCAGGGTGAATTTGCCGGTGTGGCGATGATCCGGGCGTATCATGATGCAAATGGTGATACCGAGCGTAAAGAAATTTTAGTGCCGGATGCGGCGCACGGCACCAATCCGGCAACCGCCACCATGTGTGGTTTCAGTGTTAAGGAAATACCTACACTGGCCAGTGGCGATGTTGATGTGGATGCATTGAAAGCGGCGGTTGGCCCACAGACCGCGGGTTTAATGTTAACCAATCCGTCTACCCTGGGTGTGTTTGAAAGGAATATTGAAGAAATAGCCGGCATAGTGCATAAAGCGGGGGGGCTGCTTTATTATGATGGTGCCAACCTGAATGCCATTCTTGGAAAAATTCGACCCGGTGATATGGGCTTTGATGTTATTCATTCTAATTTGCATAAAACATTTTCAACACCCCATGGTGGTGGAGGGCCGGGTTCCGGTGCCATCGGTGTGGCGGAGCGCTTAAAGCCTTTTATGCCATTGCCCACGGTTGTAAAAACAGGCGTTGAAAAAGAAGACGAAAAATATCGCTGGTTAACTGAAGAAGACTGCCCGCAAAGTATTGGCCGCATGTCTGCATTTATGGGCAATGCCGGCGTTTTATTACGAGCATACGTGTATATGCGACTGCTGGGTGCTGAAGGCATGCAGCGTGTGGCGGAGTTTGCGACATTGAATGCAAACTACATGATGGCACAGTTAAAAGCCCGCGGTTTCGAAGCGGCAATTCCTGATCGTTATGCCTCCCATGAGTTTATTATTACAATGAAAAAACAGGCCAAAGAACTACATGTGAGCGCCATGGATTTTGCTAAACGTTTATTGGATTTAGGCTATCATGCACCCACCACGTATTTTCCATTACTGGTGCCAGAATGTTTACTCATTGAGCCCACAGAATCAGAAGCCAAAAATATGCTGGATGGTTTTGTTGATGCGCTGGTGCAGATTCAGCATGAAGCTGAAACCGATGCTGAAATGTTGCATAATGCGCCTTACACCATGCCGGTAAACCGGCTGGATGAAGTGCGAGCAGCTAAGCAGCTGGATCTGGCGTGGAAGTCCGACTCGTAATTAATAATCGGCAGCAACAACCTGGGCCTGGGCCGCAGCGAAGCTACAGCCGCTCATCAGGGTGCATAAATGAAGCAGTATTAACGGATTGCTGTGAATGGGTTTTAGGCTGTTTTGTGCGTTCAGCTGCTTTTTTAGGGTTATTTAACACTGACAGAGATTTATTATGGCGGATAGTGGCAATACAGGCATCACTCGAGTTATCAAGGCGGCGGGTTATTCATGGCAGGGTATTAAAGCCGCTTTTCAGTATGAGGCTGCATTTCGCCAGGAAGTTGCTCTGGCGGTGGTGCTAATCCCGATGGCGATCTGGTTAGGGGAAAATGCAACACAGATGGCGCTTATGGTCTCCAGTGTGTTACTGGTGATGTTGGTGGAAATTTTAAACTCGGCCATTGAAGCGGCGATTGATCGTCATGGCAAGGAGCTGCACCCGCTCAGTGGTCGGGCCAAGGACATGGGGTCTGCAGCGGTTATGTTTGCACTGATATACCTGCTGGTGATCTGGGGCGGCGTACTTTGGGATAATTTCAGTTAATTTTTTAACCGTTTTAGTCGGCTATAGCCGCCTGATCTCGCCCCGCTGACTTTGCCCGATACAGCGCTTTATCTGCACGTTCTAATAAACGGGTACAGGTGTCATGCTCGTTGTCAAACTCGGCAATGCCGGCACTGAATTTCAACTGTTTAATTGTGCTGAACTGATATTTGTCGACCGCTGTTTTTATGCGTTGATAAAGTGTCTGTGCCGAGTCTTTATTCGTCATTTGCAATAATAATATAAATTCTTCTCCGCCGATGCGGGCGAATATATCAGATTCACGGTTTACGTCTTTTATAATTTTAACAAACTCAATCAGTACCTGGTCGCCTGTGGCATGTCCAAAGCGGTCATTAATTTGCTTAAAGTAATCAATGTCCAGATAAATAATTGAAAAAGTATGTTTATAGCGGTGTGCACGATTAACTTCGTCCTGCAGTCTCTGATCAAAGTACAGACGGTTGTAGATACCGGTGAGCTTATCTGTGTTGGCCAGTTTTGTGAATTGAATCTGTAATACTTTGTTTCTGGCCAGGAGGTAGCCGACCAGCAAAGCGGTGGCAACAGGAACCAGAAAATCCAGACCATTCATTTCATTAGATGTAATATATGAATGGACGACCGTTAAAACAGCAAAAATACCCACAGACAGTGAGATATAGAGGGTAAATAATATCAGGTGTTTTTTTTCTTCAGCTGCGGGCATGTTTTATTTTTTGTATACGGATTAATATTAGGAGTATAGTGTTTTTTAAGCTGAAACAGTTGGGCTATTCAAAATTTAACCAAGGGGGATTTTATTTAATGAAAACATTCGGCGTTGTATTACAGGGCATAATAGCGGTTGCTTTTTTGTTTGGCCACACACCGTTACAGGCCAGAGAGCTGGCGGGGGTTGATATTGCGCAGCAGGTGACCATTAGTGGTTTGGAGAAGCCGTTGCAGTTAAATGGTGCGGGGATTCGTTACAAGTTTTTTTTTAAAGTCTATATTGGTGCCCTGTATTTGAGCAAAGTACAGAGTAATGCGCAGGAAATTCTTACAGGGGATATACCTAACCGCATAATGATGCATTTTATATACGATGAAGTTTCAAAAGAAAAACTGGTAAATGCCTGGCGGGAAGGTTTTGAAAATAATATGGAAAAAGCTGAGCTGGATACACTAAAAGACCGATTGGAAAAATTTAATAACATGTTTAGCACCGTGCATGCTGGGGATGTAGTTTTGCTGGATTATCTCCCGGGAAAAGGCACTAGTGTCAGTATAAAAGGGGCAGAGAAAGGTGTTATTGAAGGCGCAGACTTTAATCGGGCATTGCTGTCAGTGTGGCTGGGCGAAGACCCTGTTACGGAAGATTTAAAAGAGGCCATGCTTGGGGGGTAGTGCGGCGTCGTTAGTCGTTAGTCGTTAGTCGTTAGTCGTTAGTCGTTAGTCGTTAGTCGTTAGTCGTTAGTCGTTAGTCGTTAGTCGTGGACTTAACATAATCTGGT
>UOFI01000128.1_pt1 | contig 39992 bp, 30 predicted proteins | sample 1988361 | NCBI WGS metagenome assembly UOFI01 (sample SAMEA4712194, study PRJEB27164) | hydrothermal vent metagenome | biome: marine basaltic hydrothermal vent biome; feature: marine hydrothermal vent; material: mineral | place: Pacific Ocean | collected 2011-06-14/2011-07-23 | depth 1689 m
ATCGGTGGCGGTATGGCATGTTGTGGCGCGGCATTTGAAATCATGCGCTGGATGGAAGGCACTGACCTTACCGTAAAATTAGTTGATAAAGCGGCAATGGATCGCTCTGGTGCGGTTGCACAGGGTCTGTCTGCAATCAACACATACATTGGTGATGAGCAGGATCCTGCTGATTACGCACGTATGGTTTCTAACGATCTGATGGGTATTACCCGTGACGATTTAGCATACGATGTAGGCCGTCACGTTGACGAGTCTGTACACCTGTTCGAAGAATGGGGTCTACCTATCTGGAAAACTGACGAAAACGGCGAACGTTACGACGGTTCTAAAGGTATGACATCTTTGAAAGATGGTGGTAAGCCTGTACGTTCTGGTAAATGGCAGATCATGATCAACGGTGAGTCTTACAAGTGGATCGTTGCGGAAGCAGCGAAAAAAGCACTGGGTATGGATCGCATCGAAGAGCGTATCTTCATTGTTAAATTACTTAACGATAAGAACGATCCTAGCCGCATCGCTGGTGCAGTTGGTTTCTCTACTCGTGAAAACAAGGTTGTTGTATACAAATTCAAAGCATGTCTTTTAGCCGCGGGTGGTTGTGTAAACATCTTCCGTCCACGTTCAGTGGGTGAAGGTACGGGTCGTGCATGGTACCCAGTATGGAATGCAGGCTCTACTTACTCAATGGCGGCAGAAGCCGGTGCTGAGTTAACACTGATGGAAAATCGTTTCGTACCGACTCGCTTTAAAGACGGTTACGGCCCTGTTGGCGCATGGTTCCTGTTATTCAAATCTCAGGCAACTAACGCATATGGCGAAGCTTACATGGTTAAGAACAAAGAGATGCTGGATGACTATCCTCCATACGGTGCTGCTGCAGTTCCTGCATCTTGCCTGCGTAACCACTTAATGCTTAAAGAAATGAAAGACGGTAACGGTCCTATCTGGATGGATACGGTTACCGCATTAGGCAACTTACGTAAAACTCTGTCTCCACGTGAAGTTAAGCATTTAGAAGCTGAAGCATGGGAAGATTTCCTTGACATGTGTATCGGTCAATGCGGTATCTGGGTGGGTGAAAACATTGAGCCAGAGAAGAAAAACTCTGAATTAATGCCTACTGAACCCTACCTGTTAGGTTCTCACTCAGGTTGTTGTGGCATCTGGACTTCTGGTCCTACTGATGTTGGCGCACCGACTACTGAAGGTTTAGGCGAAGGTATTCCTGAGCATTTACCAAGTGGCTGGAACTGGGGCTACCGTGGCATGACGACTGTTTCTGGCTTATTCACAGCGGGTGACGGTGTTGGTGCTTCTGGCCATAAGTTCTCTTCAGGTTCACACGCAGAAGGTCGTCTTGCTGCTAAAGCAATGGTTAAATATTGCCTGGACAACAAAGACTTCACACCTGAGTTTGCTGAAACTGTTGATCAGTTAGTCGCTGACGTATGGAAGCCAGTTAGAACTTTCCTTGAATTTAAAGATTATTCAACGGCTATCGACGTTAACCCTAACTACATCACTCCAAAAATGCTGCAGTTCCGTCTACAGAAAATCATGGACGAATATGTAGCAGGTGTTGCAACTTACTACAACACTAACGCTGAGATGATGAAAGTTGCCGGCGAAAAAATTGATTCTTTGAAAGAAGATGCTGAGAAAATGCGTGCTAAAGACCTTCACGAATTACTTCGTGCATGGGAAAACTATCACCGCATAATCACTGCTGAAGCTCATCTGAAGCACATCGAGTTCCGTCAGGAATCTCGTTACCCTGGTTTCTACTATCGTACGGATAAGAACTTCGTTGATGAAGAAAACTGGCATTGCTTTGTTAACTCTATCTATGACAAAGAAACTGGAAAGTTTACCTGTTTCAAACGTGCACACGTTGATCTGGTAGATAAGTCTAAACTTTTTAAATAAACTTTATTTGAATTGTTAGATTAAAAGACGGGCCCCCCTTGCTTAATAGGCACGGGGGGCCCGTTTTTTTTACCCCTTATTTTCTTTTATTCAGGGTAAAACTTTTTTACAGCTCATCTCCATCGGGAAAAGACCGCGCTTTTTGTGCTCTGCGCCCTTAACCCATACCACCAGGAACTGACAGTGCGATAAGCTGGGTCCGTAAAACTCTTGATGGTATCAGTCAGGGGACGGAGCGCCAAAAAACGGCAATCCAACCCCCAATAAAGGTGCGCTTTAACAGGGTAAAAAGCTTTAACTTTGACCTTGTTTTTAAACCAAACGCCCTCATATGGATATTTGCCTTAACAAACATGTAACACCCGCAACACCGGAGATATCACATGAGTGATGACATAAAGATTGAAGATATACCATTCACCAGCGATGTGATGCCGAAAATTCTCGACCCAAACACCGAGATAAAATTCAAATGCCATAAGGGTATCTCCTGCTGGAATGCCTGCTGCAAAAAGGCAGATATAACCCTTACACCCTATGATATCGTGCGCCTTAAAATAGCCACCGGCAAAGACTCATCGGCTGTATTAAACGAGCACACGGTGCCTTTCACCATGGATTCTGACGGCATGCCGGGCATAAAACTGCGTACCACCGATGAAGGCGCCTGTCTGTTTATGGATGAAGTGAATGGCTGCACCATTTATGAAGACCGCCCGTCTTCCTGCCGCTACTACCCGCTGGGCAACCTTTCCATGAAGAAAGCCGATCAGGCCCATGAAAACCAGCACTTTGTACTGATACATGAAGATCACTGCATGGGGCATAAAGAAGACCATATTCAAAATATTCAGAACTTCCGTGAAGAACAGAAAGTTGAAGACTTTGATCAATATAATATCGAATACTTCCAGTTGATTTTAAAGAAAAAATCCATGGGACCGGGGGTTGGAAAGCCACCGGAAATGAGCCTGCAACTGTTCTTTATGGCCTGCTTTGACCAGGACCGCTTCCGTCGTTTTGTACTGAGCGATGCCTTTAAAAAGAACTACACCATTGATGATGCAACTTATGCAGAGATTGCGGGTGATGATATTGCCTGCATGTACTTTGGCTTCCGCCTGTTACGTCAGGTGCTATTCAACGAGCAGACGCTATCCGAAGTTGATGGCGCACTCGACAAACGTGTAGAAGAACGCAAAGAAGTCATGGATATGCGCAGAAAGCTGGAAATTGAAAAAATGAAAGCCAATGACCCATACCAGGCCTATAAACAGGAAGTCGAAGCAGAGACCGAAGACATGCGTAAAGATAGCAAATAAAGCCTTAAAGAACAGTTACGACCTGACATCAAAGAAGTGCTATAATCCCCTTCTGCTACATTCAGGGGATTTGTTTATCTGCAACTTAGGCTAATATAACCTTTGAAGTTGTAGGAAACAACGTCTCTTTAACCGCCAGCCCGTCTGGCGGTTTTTTTATTACCGTTTTTTATTATTAATGGACAATAAACCTACACTATGACTTCCCCCTTATCAAACACGCTTAAAATTGCCATTATTTCAGACACACACGGTGAAATTAATGCGGATATTCTCAATGCAATTAAAGGTTGTGACCAGGTGATCCATGCAGGAGATATCTGTGGAGCCCACGTACTGGAACAGCTAAAAGAACATTTTGAACACATTACTGCGGTAACCGGTAATAATGACGCTCCGGGCCTGTGGGCCGAATCAGAAACCGCCATTGTCAGCGCACTGCCTGCGATTGCAGAGATAGAGCTACCCGGTGGCACTGTAGTGATAGAACACGGGCACAAGCACGGCATGCACCAGCCAGAGCACTCCTCTTTAAGAGTCGCTTACCCCCATGCTCGAACCATTGTTTACGGCCACACCCACACCATGCTGGTCGATGATGACAACAAACCCTGGGTTATTAACCCGGGTGCAGCCGGTGCCACCCGCACCCGTGGAGGAGCATCCTGCATGATCTTAAGCGCATCAGCTGATAGTGAGTGGAATGTGGAGATGATTCGCTTTAAAGAAAAAGCGGTGGCCTGAAAGCAATCAAAAGCTTTACCGCTAATAAACACAAATATTTATACGCCTGTAGCGTCACAAGACCCTGGCAATGAAATAAGTATTGCGCTGCGGCGAACCATACAGGTGCGCAAGGGCTGCCTTTTCCAGGTTTACAGAAACCGTCTTTATTCTTTTAACAGGTGCAATACCAGCTTCACAAAGTCAACCGAAGTCACTATCCCCTTTAACTGTCCCCCTTCAAGCACCGGAAGACAACTCAGCTTCTTATCCGTAAATAGCTCACCCACCTGAATCAGGGGCATCTCCGGTGTCGCGGTTTCACACCCCCTATCCATAATTTCACTCACCTGTGTTCGTTGTTCCCTTTTTTGCAACCCCGTCATACCATATTTTTCTACCATATTAAAGGCATGGTTTAATAGACTACCCTGTGCCAGCAACCCCAGAAAACCACCGCTCTGGCGATCAATAACCGGTAAATGACGTATATTTTTATCCTTTAAAATCATCCGAGCATGATGCACCGTATCCGTATCGTTCACAGATATCACATCACTCACCATAATATCGCCAATAATCTTCATTTTCACTCTCAACAACTAGTACCTGAAACGAGTATAGTTGCTTTTTTCAGCCTTCCCACAACTAAACAGAAGAAGAATAAAAAGCCGATAAAAAAACCAAATTATGCTGTGATTTACGGCATAATATACCACCAGAAAAAATAACCCCGTTTAGCACACAAGTGTTTTATGAAGATAAAAGTCAGTGATTTAATTGTTCGATACCTAGAACGCCTGGGCGTTGAAACCATCTTTGGCATGCCAGGAGCCCACATTCTTCCGGTATACGACAGCCTGTATGACTCACCTATCCAGAGCATTCTTGCCAAACATGAACAGGGAGCCGCCTTTATGGCCGGCGGTTGCGCCAGAGCTTCAGGAAAAATAGCGGCCTGTATTACAACCGCCGGCCCCGGCGCAACGAACCTGGTAACCGGCATCGCTAATGCGTATGCAGACAAACTCCCCATTATCATCATCACCGGTGAAGCGCCGACCTATATTTTTGGCAAAGGCGGATTACAGGAAAGCTCTGGTGAAGGCGGCAGCATTGACCAGTTTGCTCTATTCAAAGGCATCACCCGTTATAATAAGGTCATTGAGCGCACCGACTATCTGGAAAATGTACTCAATCAGGTCTCTAAAATTCTGCTTTCCGATAGCTCTGGCCCGGTTCTTCTAAGCTTCCCTTACAATGTACAAAAAGAACGGGTAGACGAGAGCATACTCGATTCAATCATTACAGAAAAACACATCACAGCCATCCACAACAACTCATTACCCGTTGATGATTTTGCTCAGTTACTTATAGATTCCAGCACGCCGGTTATTATTGCGGGGCACGGCTGTATGAAAGCAAACTCGCAGCAGGAAGTTGACTTACTCAGTGAACGTTTGAACATCCCTGTCACCACCAGCCTGAAAGGAAAAGGAGTAATCAGTGAACAATCTGAACGATCACTGGGCAGCCTCGGCGTTACCTCCTATAGTGAGGCACGAAATTATATCGTCGAAAAAGCCGACCTGCTTATTTTTCTGGGTGCCGGCTTTAATGAGCGCACCAGTTATCTATGGGACAAAAAACTACTTAGTGATAAAAAAATCATTCAGGTTGACACCAGTCAGGAGCAACTTGAAAAAGTATTTAAGGCCGACCTGCCAATACTCGGTGACATAAAACAGGTCATTGCTGGCGTACTAAAGCAGTTAAATACTCAGTCACCTGAAAGAAAAGTGTTTTCCAGATCTGCACACAACAAGTTCGATGAAACTGATGCTGAATTATTTAATGAACGATTCTCACTGATTAAAAAATTCTTTGATGAACTGGAACAACATTTCTCAAAGGATGTTATGGTCTTTGATGACAATATTATTTTTGCACAAAACTTTTTCAATGTATCCAATGGAAACCGTTATTATTCCAATTCAGGTATTTCATCTCTGGGGCACGCCATTCCCGCCGCCATCGGCGCACGATTTGCAATCAAACACCCCACTTTAGCCATTCTGGGAGATGGTGGCTTTCAAATGTGCTGCATGGAGCTCATGACTGCGGTCAATTACAACATCCCCCTCACCGTCATTATGTTTAATAATTCCACCATGGGTCTAATACGCAAGAATCAGTTTCAGCAATATGATAAACGCTTTATCGACTGCGACTTTATCAATCCTGACTATAAGCTGCTGGCAGCTTCATTTGGCATTGAATACAGAAAAGTAGAAAAAGACAATGACCTCAATGGTTTATTTAATAATATTGATTATATGAATAGTATCAACCTGATTGAAATCATTATTGATAAAGACCTCTTTCCAACTTACTCCTCCAAACGTTAAACAATGAACAAACCGGCTTACTCCTACCCTGCATTAAATTACTTCTTCAGGCTATACCCGAATAAACCTGAAATTCAGGCATTAAGCCAAAAGTTGAAACAGCAGAATAACACCGATGAGTTAATTACCCTATACACACATGCCCTGCCCCTGATTGAAAAAGCCATCTGGAACAAAGGCCCGACCGATGCAGATATAAAACACTACCAACAGATTTTTCATGAACTGGAGTCAATTTTATCTACACAAAAAAATGATTTTCGCTACCATTTTATTATTACCATACCCGTCGCAGACAGACCGGAACACCTAAACTCATGTTTACAAAGCTTGCTTCATTTATGCCAAACTTACCGCTACGGCGGCTTTAATCAGGGAAAATACAGTCGAGTTCGTGTTTTAATTGCCGATGACAGCAAGCATAATAAAAATATTGAACGCAATATTGCCATGGCCAGATCATATTCCAACAAAGGCCTGGAAGTCATTTATTTCGGGCAGAATGAACAAAAACAGATACTTAAGAAAAGCAGGGCTGTCGATACTGAAGATATATTAACGAACACAGAGTCACAGTGTTTTTATCATAAAGGTGCCTCCACCACCCGTAATATAAGTTATTTAAAACTTAAAGAATTATGCAATAATGACAATAAAACACTATTTTATTTTATCGACAGCGACCAGGAATTTCAGATAAGCACACAGTCAAACGGCGACACCAGAGAACTATACTCTATTAACTATTTTTATTATTTAAATGAAATATTTTCCTCAACTGACGCCAGCGTTTTAACCGGAAAAGTTGTAGGCGACCCTCCTGTATCACCTTCTGTAATGACCGCTAACTTCCTTGATGACATCATCCGCTTCATAAAAGAAATATCAGAAACAAACGCAGGCCAAAGCTGCCAGTTTCATCAGTCGAAAACAAAAAATGATAGCGACGCTTCATACCACGACATGGCAGATCTATTTGGTTTTAAGTTACCAGCAGCTTCACATCGCTATAACTGCAACCTTAAGGGCAGGCACAATCACACTCAATGCTTCACAAACTTATCAGAAAAATTAAATTCATTTTTCGATGGCGTACACCCGACACGTAAAAGCGATTACGAGTATAAAAATATTTTGCAAAGTATATCACCCGCAAGAACGGTCTATACCGGAAACTATATTTTAAACCCGCAGGGTTTAAAATACTTTATCCCCTTCGCAAGATTGAAACTTCGTATGGCAGGCCCTACGTTAGGCAGAATAATAAAGGCAGACATAGGTGATAGATTTGTAAGCGCCAATCTGCCGATGCTGCACAGACGCACCATAAGCAGCACAGGAAAATCAGAATTCAGACCCGGAGTAAATCACAACAGAAAGTGCAGAAATATTAATGAAAGTTCGGTAGACTTATCAACCGAATTCGGACGTCAGTTTTTTGGTGACGTCATGTTGTTCAGTATAGAAAATTTAACCGCATCGGGGTACCCGAAAACAACAGTCCCGCCTGACACTATTTCTGATACGGTGAACGACACCCTCTATTGTATACTTGAAAAATACAACACCAAGCACAATGAAATAAAAATAAAAATAGACACACTGAAAAAACTACTTAACCAAAATAAATACTGGTGGAACCAGGACGCCAGCCTGACGCATGCCAGACAGTCATTTTCTAATTTCATTAGAAATATTGAATATAACTTTGGTAATAAATCCGCCGCCTATGACTTTATTAATTCTGATAATAATATAAAACACTACCACAAAGAAATTTCAGCTGCGATAAGTAATTATACGAACGATCTGAAGAACTGGGAAAAAGTACTATCTGGAAATAGCAATTAATGAATATATTTATACTCAATACAGGGCGCTGTGGCTCAACCACGTTCATCAAAGCCTGCCAACACATTAGCAACTATACAGCGACCCACGAATCTCTCACCACACAGACAGGAGACCAACGTCTCGCCTACCCTGATCAGCATATAGAAGCTGACAACCGCCTTAGCTGGTTTTTAGGCCGACTTGATAAGAAATATACTAACAATGCCTTTTATGTTCAACTCAGTAGAAACAAGCAGAAAACAATAAACAGCTTTTGCAAGCGAGAGAATTTTGGCATCATGAAGTCATATAAAGAAGGCATTTTATCAGGTGCAGAAAACCACATAACAGCCGCCGAAATTGCGGAAGATTACATTAATACCGTCGAAAGAAATATTGATTTTTTTCTAAAAGACAAAACACATAAAATGACATTCACCCTGGAAAATGCAACTGCCAACTTCAGGGAATTCTGGGAAAAAATTTCTGCCGAAGGCGACATAACTGCTGCACTAAATGAGTTTAATACCCACTATAATGCATCGTAATCTGGGGACACAAACCCAGCCTGTAATTTTCAACTTTCTGAAAAATATTTTAAAACCAGACCTCGCTCCCACGCTCTGCGTAGAAAGACATAACAGTGTGCTCTGCATCTTGTTTTCTACTTAGCGCACTCTTCTGGCATATAGCTCACAACATTCACATCTGAACATGCGCTACACCCGGATGAATAGGTCTTTGCACTTCCATCTTTAAGATTTGCACAGACAGGTAAATATTGCATTGTACATATTTCTGGCCGGGGTTCTGTACAGCGGGTTAATTTAGCCTGGGGACGACGTGTAAACGACGAGCTGGATACAAATCTAAACCGTGACAGTTCATCCAGCAGCCACTTTTCTGATTTAATTTCTTTTTTCTCCGGACAAACTACCGTATAGTATTTTCCACTCATGGTGCTTTTTGTCGCAGAATACTTAATGAAGTCCTCCGTGTTTTTTATATCATCTCTAAAGTAGTCATATTTGCTTTCAATATGATCAGCCGCCTTATCTGAATTATGCTTATCACCATTTCGTTTCATAATACAGTGACTGGTTCTAACGAATTCCAACAAGTGATCCACCTCGTCTTTCTGTTCTGGCGGCACATCGGAAAATACGGGGCATGCATTCAAAGTAGTTAATATAAGTAGAATTTTTTTCATAATTAAACCTTTTATTGCTGGTTTATTGAGCGGGATTTATCAATAGTCAATATTGAGCAGCCACGTTCTGTTTCAATATACTCATGTTTTATTACGTCACTGATCTGTAACCACTTATTTACTATGTATTTTTCTTCATCTCTTGCCGCATCATCCAGAAACACGGCTGATACATCAGAAAGCTGATCAAGCAATATTGGGAGTGCTGGTAGACGGGAGTACTTCTGAATAAAGCCGGGTGGGCCATCTATCACCAGCATATCAATTTTTACATCGGGCAGGTTTTCTGTTTCATACCACTGGTAACTTTCATTATCAATAGTGGTGCACTGCAGCGGCGCATGAATAACATGAGCGAAACTATCTAGTCCGAATCGTTGTAAGTTATTCTGAGTTTGCAATGCATATTCTTCTGCATTTTCAAGACTAAAAACTTTTCCTCTGTTATTTATTTGACAACACCGTGCAAGTACCAATGTTGACAGACCACTGCTACATTCCACTATGGTCTGAGGAGAGGCACTCAGGCAATGTCCTTTAATAAGAGCAAGAAAATCAGCGGCTGCAGACCATTCCGGCGTCACAGGCAGGTCATGAGCCAACTGTAATTCTGTTTTTAGATTTTCATATAAAGAGGTTGATAATGTCATAAAATTATTACTTTGAACTCACTGTTTTAACTTACTTTTCTACCTTTTCATATTATCAGCGCATTGTTCAGAAGAAACACAGACAATAGCTGAGCCTCTCTATATATTTATTGCTGATGTAGAAACAGGTGACATATAAGTTGGAATACTTAAATTATCACTCCTCTATTCTATTTTCAACTCCATTATGCCTTTAAGTATACTCACGACTAAGCCCAGCCTGCCTTCTGATTTCAACGAAGAAGCCGCACCAGGTAGTATTATCAACTGCAATAGGCAATAGAGCCGGCTACCTCTATACCATTGCCACGCTAATTGATAGCTCAGCCTTAAACCCGTAGATTTAATCTGAATTTGTTGTTTATTCGCACCTTTAAGTCCACCTCTAATGTCGTATATCGCTTATATTGGATGTTCAATATGTTAAAAAAAAGATATAATGCACCCCATAGTTTCTACATATACTGCTTGCTATACATGTGAATCTATGCAAATAAGGAACCGCACTGCCCCCTGTACATACACCCTGACACGGGTGCAAATGAGTAAAGCGCAAAATATTAATACATTCAGGCAAATTACAATGGCTACAACTCTAAGCATTTTACTCGCTATTTTTATTACCAGCACACTTGTTTTTTTACTTTTATGGTTAAAAACATCGTCGAACCTTAAAAAAAACCTGGTGATTTTAGCTGACGGACTTGAAAAGCATAAATTTATTGAAAAGAGCCTAAACACCTCTCAGCGTGAGCTGAAAGGTGTACTCGACAACCTCCAAGAAACATATTATCGGACAGACCTTAACGGCGTTCTTCTCTTTGTTTCCTCTTCCGTTGAATTGTTGCTGGGCTATACCGCTGAAGAACTTACAGGCCAGAAAACACTTAATTTTTATATAAACCCGGATAACCGCAACAAATTCATTGAAGCATTACAGGCAAATCACGGACACGTTGAGCAATACCCGTTTACTTTACGACACAAAAACGGATCTACAATATGGCTCTCCACCAACGCCCGCTTTTTGCTCGATGAAGACAGTAATGTCATTGGTATAGAGGGCACAGGACAAAGCTTTACTGCAAGAAAAATTGCGGAAGAGAACTTAATTAAGGCAAAGGAGCAGGCTGAACAGGCGAACAGAGCCAAAAGCCTCTTCCTGGCAAATATGAGCCATGAAGTACGCACCCCCATGAACGGAATAGTCGGCTTCACCAGCCTGCTATCTAAATCAAAGCTTGATAAACAACAAGCAGAATATGTAGAGACTATTAACACCTCAATGCATGATTTGCTGAATATTATTAACGATATTCTTGATTTCTCCCGCATAGAATCGGGTAAAATGGAAATAATCACACAAACGATTAATCTGAGAGACTTTCTGGCAGCTATTATAAGATTATTTTCTGCCTCAGCAAAAATCAAAGCGCTTGAACTCACCTACACAGTCGAAGACTCAATCGCCGAAAACATCATTGCAGACCCCCTAAGACTCAGACAAATCATTTCAAATTTAATTGGCAATGCCATCAAATTTACAGACAAAGGCTCAATTATGCTTTCTGCAAGCATAATATCCGAGAATAAGCAGGATCAGCTTTTAATTGAAGTTATCGACACAGGAAAAGGCATTAAAGAAAACGATAAGAAACGTATTTTTGATGCTTTCTGCCAGACAAACAACTCCATTTACAAGCCTGACTCGGGAACAGGTTTAGGCCTGGCCATTTCAAAACAGTTAATTGAGTTAATGAAAGGTAAAATTGGACTGAAAAAAAACCCGCAAAAAGGCTCTACATTCTGGGTTCAGTTTCCGGTAGAATCCACACAACAGACACCTGACAGGCCGGTCATTAAAAGCATCCCTGAACCATCTGAAAAATATTACGCAGGCCTGGAAGTACTTGTAGCAGATGACAATGCGATTAACCGTAAATTGATTTCAACCCTGCTGGAACAGCATGGTGTTATTATAAGTGAAGCAAAAGACGGTAATATGGCACTTGAAATGGCTCTAAATAATACCTATGATTTGATTTTAATGGATATACGTATGCCCGGCCTTAACGGCATAGAAGTGACCAGAAAACTTCATGCTGGCATGCCGGATAGCACGCCTCCTATTATCGCAATTACTGCTCACGCCATGCCTGACGAACAGAAAACATTTATAGATGCAGGCATGGATGCCTGCATCACCAAACCCATTTTAGACTACCAGCTATTTGAGCTACTGAATAAATGGACTAAAAAATGCCACACACTGACTGATTAGACCAGGCATTACAGAACAACAACTACTTTACCACATGCCTTATTACTCTCCATTAAATCATGCGCCTGAGCAATATCATTAAAAGCAAATTTTTTTACTGGCTTAACTTTATATTTGCCCTGTTCTGCATTGAAGACAATGTCCTGCATGGGAATTTTATCGATTGAGTAATCCGCTGTTCCTAACATAAAACTGGCGAAAAAATTCAGATTAACCGATGAAGGCATGTCCATTAACGGATTAAACACGACAGGCTCACTGCCCCCAAGGAATCCAGCATTGCAGACATACCCAGCTTTTTTTACCATCTTTAAAGAATCGAGCAGAGTGCTGTTACCAATAATATCCATTACACCATCAATACCCTCTGTATATTTGCTCCTTATCTGCTCACTTAATTCAGCGCTTTCAATTAATACTTTACTACAGCCCGCGTCTTTTAAAAGAGAAACATTGTCCGGGTTACGGGTCGATGCCAACACCCTGGCGCTGAACATGACGGATGCCAACTTAATGGCTGCCAGCCCCAGCGCCGAGGTCCCACCACGTATAAAAATCACATCTCCCTCATTAATTTTCAAATTGTCATGCAGGCAGCTCCAGGCCGTAGCATATGATTCAGGAATGGCCGCAAAATCACCCCAGTCTAAAGACGTTTTAACAGAAAACACATTAGCCGCAGGTACGCAGGTATATTCGGCATAACTGCCATTGCGGCTGCGTCCCATCCCCCCCATAATTGCAGCTACTTTTTGCCCTCTGGCATATCGACCCGTTTTATCCATAGCCACTTCACCGACACATTCAATACCACTGACACAGGCAACATCTCCCCACAGGCCTTTTCTCATTTGTATTTCAGCACGGTTTATACCGAACGCCTTAACACGTATAAGCACCTCACCCTCCTGCACTACCGGCACGGGAAGATCTTTGATAAGTAATTGATCTACTCCGCCGTATTGATTAAAAACCACCGCTTTCATATTTTCAGCCACCGTATCTCTCCTGCAATAAATTGAACCATCAGAATAGTTGAGACAATTGAATATAAAAAGTACAATATATTAACAATCTATGTATACTTTATAAACATAATGAATATCACACTGCAGCAAATGAAAACGCTAGATGCCGTTCTGAAACATGGCAGTATCCAGGCTGGTGCAAAAATCTTGAACAAAACCCATCCCAGCGTTATTACAGCCATTAAGAAAATGGAAGCTGAACTGGGGTTTAACTTATTTGACCGCTCCGGATATCGATCGACCCTCACAAAAGAAGGTGTCGCCTTCTACAAAACGACCCGCGAGATTTTAAATAGCATTAATGAACTGGCAGCACAGGCTCAGCACCTTGCCAGACACGAAGAGCCGGAATTAAACATTGCAATTGGCGACATCACGCCTTTACCTGAAACACTAAAGCCACTTCGACTATTTTCAGAAAATAACCGATTCACACGCCTGAACCTTTTATTTGAAAACCTGGAAGGAGCAATCGAGCGACTACTGGAAGGAAAGGCAGACTTAATGATCCACCACATCAATAAAACCGATAACCGATTAGAATACAAAGACTTTTGCAATGTAAAGGTTGTTCCTGTAGCCGCAACAGGCTTTCTCAAAGTACCGTTTAGTCAAAACCTTAAACCATCAAATTTAAATAAATATACACAGTGCATTATAAGAAACACGGCATGTAGTCTAGAGCCTGTAAATTATTTTGTAAACAATCACTCACCGCACATCACAGTCGGCGACCAACACACAAAAAAAGAAATCATATTACAGGGTATGGCCTGGGGACATATGCCATTATTTTTGGTAGAAGATGAGCTAAAAACAGGAAGACTGATATCTATTGAAAGCAAATATATAAAAAGCCACACATTTGATATTGTAGTCGCCCGTTTACATAAAAACATTCGAGGTATAATGGCCGAAGCATTGTGGAGCAAATTTTAACTCACAACTTGATAAAATAAGGAAGGGAAATTAAAATCAGACCCACAATCACGAGCAAATAAACATCGGATATGAAATAGGGAAAAACAAATAATACAATTCCTGTAAGTAAAGGCACTATAGCACTTTGTTTTTTACCATATATAAAAAAACCAAAACCAATAGAACCAAACAGCATCCCCCAGACAAGCACTGAAGTATCATCCACTTTAAAAATCACCTTTTATATTCAACAAGATTCAGAGTACTTCAAAATTAATTTCCCACACTCTACTGGTCTGGCCTGTAATAAAAAATGCGGGCCATCTACCTCAAAAACCTTAACATCAATTATTTTTTTAAGCACTCTTAACTCCCTGCCTTTTACCAGCCGATCATTGCTGGCATTAATATAGAATACATTTTTATTGCTAACAGTTTTAAAGTCACGAAAATCAAGCTCAGATATCGCTTTAAACCGGTCTTTCAATACTTCAGGTTTCACTAATTTTACAGCATTTTTAAATCGTCTGATACTTTCACTTCCCGCCCCCTTACCGAGACAATAATGTTTAATAAAATAATCAGGTATATCATATTTAAATAACAGGTCAGCAGGTATAAATTTAAGCATATTCAATAAAAATCGCTGCGGAGGCGAAATAAAACTTGCGACCAGTACAACGCCTTTAATTTTATCTTTTAACTCAAATAGCAATCTGATTGCTATTGGCCCGGAAAATGATTCTGCAACCAGAAACACCTCAACTTCATCTTTCAAAATATCAGCCACGTACTTCGTCAGATCAGAATAGCCCAAATAAACATCTACAGGGTAATCAATAACTCTAACAGACCTTTGACTTTCAATCACGTCAAGCAGTGGCTTAAATAATTCACCCGTACCATCAAGACCTGGCAAAAGTATTATGGATACTTCTAATTTAGTTTTATTCAATTTTTGTCTCTAAGCCAAAATTATTTCATGCTAATAAATCACCTGTAATGACTGCATGCTAATCAGAAGCCTCACAACAGATTGCATTATCCTGAAAAGATTAGTTGAACGCATAAAACATGCGATAACTCATTAGATACTAACAAGACAGATGAAAAGGATACTCATTGTTCAGGATACGCTGTGAATACATCCCTGTAAGCTCGACACCCGCATCCCTGCGGCTGACGCTCCTGAAAATGTGTATCCTTTATTTCCGCCCGAGTAATAACAATCAGTTAATGGTGTTTCACTCAATACAGCCAAAAGCTGGATGCTACCTCATTTTTCCATACACCCATCTACTTAAAGAGGCCTCCGGAGAGCATTACAGGCTACCAGACTCACCCACATAACTGAACTTACAGTTAAAAAATAATTAATTTTAGTCAATTTGATCATTTTTTATACATTTCGATTGTAAAAAAACAATAATTTCTTATTTATCAATACATTACCGCCAGTACAAGATATAAATCATTATACATAAATTAAAATTAATAAAATAAATGGAACCTTTTACAGATCTAACACGTGTATACCATTAACAATAACAAAAAAATTCACGGGCTGACCATCATGAATGAAACATTATTAGAAGAAGCACATTCCACTGCAATCGCACCCAAATTCACAGTGAATCAGATATCTCATTATGTTAAAGACATCCTGGCCCGGGTTGATGTTTTCCCTGCGGCGGAAGCTCAATACCTGCAGCACCAGATAAACTCTAAAAATATCGTTACCACACTCATGTACGGTGACGATAATGGTTCACATGAAATTGTAATAAACCAGTTTGAAGCGTCTCTAGCGGGTGGCTGCCTCTATACCAGGGGGCGAATTTCAATCTATGCACAGGGCCAGATACGTAATGTTCAACTGTCATTAAACAAACCACCTGTACATTTGGAGATTACACTGGAAGACATTAATATCTGCCCGGTCCATTAGCCCTGCCCCCCGCAGAAAAACTCTGTGCAAATATCGTTTAACACTTTTACAATCGTTCGTCGTTATATTCTGTTTATGAGCTTTACTTCGATAAAGAGGGAAACCAGTAGAGCACTTTATTATTCAATTCTTATGAGAGGAACTCTCTTTAATAGCTAAAGCCGGAAATTTTTGAGTCGCGTGCACGGCATGGCAACCAACACATGACTCATTCATTTCAGAAAAATAGAAATTAATGAGTTCTACCTTTTTCATTTTTGCAGCATGCTCAAGCATGCCTGCAAGATAATGAAACTTCCGGTCTTTCTCGATAAAGGCCTGGGGCAGAAGTAAATGCAATTCCTTTTTCTGACTTTCTGTAAGGCTCTGCTTCAATATATAGCTGTTTTTCATCTTATTGGCTGTGAGCTCAATTTTATCCCACTTACCTGAAATATATGCCGGAATAATAGACATCATGCCGCGTTGTAAGGCAAACATTTCCTGAGAGAGCAAAGCTCTGAGTTCAGTGGATAATTTATCTACACCCCCATTACTCGTATTTTCATGCCCTGGATGATCAGCCGAAAAAACCACTGACGGCAGTATAAACATTAAAAACAATGCCCGAATTACAATTGTCATTTTTTACCTCACAGATTAAATATACATTTTTATTTTCATAAAAAATTATAAAAGTAGCGTATCAATAAATATAGGGTTGATAAATAGATTCATTTTCGTAAAGACATACGCAGCAATGATCGCTTCTGGTCAATAAAGAACTGAAAGTGTTGCAAAAAATTCATCCCCAGTAAACCTTCAGTACCTGCACTACCCTGCAAATCAAGTACAGCAATATCAATATTTTTCACCTCCCACTCCCCAACAGACAATGACTCAAGTTGGTATACCGGTGCATTAACAATACCATTTGCTGTGCTGAATCGTCTTATCTCGCCTGTATCATTATACTGAACATTGTGCTCCAACAGAGCACTGGGTGTCAGTATTGTCATAGAGGCACCTGTATCAATCAACAGGCGAAGAGCATTCTCCTCTCTGGTGTAGACATCCAGCAAATAATGGTTACCCTGCTTGTGTAATTTAACAGAAGAAGCGGGTTCTGCATCGACGAGAGCGGGGTCATTTTGAGAATCGGTTGCAGGAGGCATTTCTTTCTGTTTAACCTCAGACAACATGATAGCCGCGTGCCGCCCCACATCTGCATCTGAAATTATCATTTGCAGGGATACTTTTGCCGCCTCGAATTCTCCCATACTAATCTGTGCCTCAGCCAGACCTATAAAATAGGGAGCATAATCAGCTTCCTGCTGGGTCAGTTTTTCATAGAATATAAGCAGACTACTGAGTTTAAAGTTCTGTTTGAGGTTAGCGGCATGCTTATTAACAAGACTGCGTATTTTTCTATTAATCAGGGATAAAGTATCCGTTAGAAAAGCATGGCCTTTTGCCAGATAAAGCTGATCAATCGCTGACTGATAATCAGTCAAACGTATCAGAACTTCAACCAGCAACAGCCTTGCTGTAACATTTCGATTGAAGATAGCAAGGTAATAATTTAAAAGTGATTTTGCCGCATAATTATCTTTAGCTGATAACAACTCACGAACAAACCGATAAACCATTTCATTGGCCTCGTCTAGTCGACCTGCATCTCCACCTTGCTGCAGGGTTTCTAATATGCCTGCAACAGCTTCGAAGTCATGCTTTTTTAAATATTCATTTAATAACTCGAGATCATCGTTAACTTTAATCGAAGTTAACGCCTGCTCCACATATTCTGTTCTGGGTTCTACTACTGATGGCTGCATAAAAATCTCAGTAGTATCTACTGATTTAGAGACAGTACCTGAAGGCACAGGTTTTATGTCACGGGCAAACCAGCCAACAATAAACCCGAGAAGCAGAATTAGTACGTATCTAAGGGTATTTAAAGCTCCATTTTCTGATTGATTGTTCATTAAAACTAAATACGCCTATAGAATAGGAGTGAAACTTCGTACCCTGTAAGTTGTTATAGAGCCAAAATCATCTATTTCATTTACAATTGAAATACCATATGAGTCAATATACCAGTATTTTACAGTAGAATATATTTCACCTTTGAAATAATATTTACACATTATTCCAATAGCATTTCCCGTTATAGTAGAATTTAAAAAATTAGCATTTATTTTATTTTTTCTAGCGCATTCAACTTCATATTTTTCATAATTATATTCATCAATTTTACGCCCAGCCTGATATACTATTTTATAAATTTTATTTACATCCATATTTGAAATATCAAAACTTATTTTATCAATAGTTCTAACTTCATGAAAATGAGAGTGTATTTTTTTATTATTTTTAAAAGTTTCTTTCTTTAGCTCCATTATGCCATTATAACTAATGTCCATTACTCTTGCATAAAGCCCCCCATCCTTAGTCCTCCTTTCAATAGAGCGAACTACGCCCAGGCCAAGCTTCTCAATTTTTTTAATTGAATGCGTCTTTATTACTGACATGGTTTCCATGTCAGTTCTAGTTATATCCAGCTCCAACTCTACTGCATCAGGTTTTATTGCTTTTCCCCTGTTGAACACTTTTATTTTATGCTTGACTTGTCGAGGAAGTTCATTAAGAGTATAGTTTTCCTTAAAATAAACATCTGGGTTATCAGAGATATTTTTATATGAACCCTGATTACACCCCGAAGCTGCAATCACTAAAGCTAATGATATTAGTTTAATAAAAAAACTCCATCTAATGGGTTTTATTATCACAGGCTACTCCATAATTTATTGATCACGATAACCTCGACTACATATTGGTAATAAACTTATAACTCATTTATTTTTTCTTTCTACGCAGAGCAGGTATTCTATAAATCATTCACCTTGCCTGAACACCGGAAAACCGCTTAAGAAACTATGTCCTCATCCAGCCACTTCATAATAAGCTTATATGCAATAGAGTTTTCATACGGAAGAATTTTCGGGTTTAATATAATTTCTTTTCGTGTAAACCAGCGAGCATCTTCAAGCTCATCTCTGCCCAGCATTATATCTTCGCTTTTTGCTATTGCCGTAAAACCCAGCATCAGTGAATTTGGATACAGCCAGGACTGAGAGTATTGATATTCAACTTCACCTATGTATATACCCGCTTCCTCCTGCACTTCACGAGCCACTGCCTCTTCAGGCGTCTCACCCGGCTCGACAAACCCGGCTAATGTTGAATACATGCCTTCACGCCACTCTTTCTGGCGCCCAAGCAAGCACCGCTCGCCGGATATAATCAGCACAATAATAGCCGGATCCATACTCGGGAAATAATATTCACCACAAGAACGACTCTGACATATACGCACATGACCCGCCTTGTAACTTAAGGTTATATTGCCACACTTTCCACAATACTGGTGCCTTAAATGCCAGAATGCCATATAACGGGCCAGTGACAACACCTCAAAATCAGTATGATCAAGCAACGTCATAACCGGTTTAAGATCCTGAAAAGTTGCATTATTCTGTGAACAAAGCTGAGAAGCCAGTTCAATCGAATTAATTTCAACAGAAAAGCAGGGGCTGCTATCCAGCACCCCCATAAAAATCGGATAGCCCACAGATTCCAGTGAATGCTGTAAATCCTGATATGTCAGGTAAACACCTGCAACGCTCTGTGCAGGGCTCAGAATACTTTTACACAGAATATTCATATTGTGCACAGGTACTATACGTGATGTATTGCTCTTAAATTGAGCATCAATCCAGGCTTTATCATTTCTCAGATCAGAAGAGCGATCCAGCGTATTTTTTAAAAAGCTATTATTCATCACCATTCTAAATTAACTAGTCATAATATTGTGTGATCCATCCTTATCGCTATAACAGGCTCACTTCACTATTTTTTCTGAATTATCAGATTCGATATTTTTCGACACAATAAACTTTATATTGTACACGGATTTACTCAAATAATTAATAAACACATCACTAAATTGAAATATATGCAATAACCCTAAATTAATCAGTTGGACACCATAAAGTGTGCCTCTGGGAGTTCAGGTGGCGTAATCAAAAAGGGCGCTAATGGCGAGTCCTTCGCGCATTTTTTGATATAGTCAGCTGTGCTCCCAGAGGTGCAATTGATGGTGTAGCGCTATTCACCGAATGGGTGAAAGCTCATTTATTAGTAAAGTAGATATTATCATGCACTTACAATATCTTTACGCGTTAACTGATTAATTTAGGTTGAACGCACCGAAATTGATTTTCTTGCCGTGTCCATTGGCACGATTCATGGTCGCATGAAGGGTAAGCCAAAACTCGATTACCCGCGCCTGAAGCAAATCAATGATGCACTGGGCATACCCCTGGTTATTCATGGCGGCACAGGGCTTTCTGATGACCAGTTTCATCGACTGATTTCTAATGGTGTGGCTAAAATTAACTGCTTCACTGCTTTATCCGATGTTGTCGCAAAAAAAATACGTGAAAACATTAAATCTGAAACCGCCAGCAGTTATATGAGCTTATCTAAAAATATCAATTTAGCCGTGGCAGCTGAGGTTGAACAATGTATGCGTTTATGGGGGGCCGCCGGTCGAGCCGCCGAGGTACTGGCACGTTGCTGCTCATGGATATCTGTAGAACAAATCATACTGTGCACAATTGAAGGCCAGAACAACGAAGACGCTTCGTTTTTAATAAATGAAGGGCAACGCTTACTCTCCAGTATTCCCGGGGTACGCGATGTTTTTTCAGGGGAGGCCGTACAGGATAATGCAAAATATCATTACACCTGGAGAATTCGTTTATGCCACCCGGCAATGATAGACCACTATCGAAACCATTCAGCCTATAGCACGTTTATTAATAAATTTTTTCGCCCCGTGACCGGTAAGTGCATTAATATTGATTTTCAGGAAGTTGTGCCTGCCTCCAGTCAAAATCAGCTTGAACAGGCAAACATCAAAAGTATGGTGCTATGAAGATATGCAACTGTTAACAGTCAGTGGCATTGAATTTTTTAAGACAAGCCATATTTAAACACTAAATCATCTTACAGGAGAAGCTATGTTCTCTCGAATCGGTCTTTTTCTAATTACCAATATTGCTGTGCTGAGCGTACTGAGTATTTCTATGCGGGTACTCGGCATAGATCAGATGCTTGCAGCTGAAGGTATCGGAATCAATCTCACCGGCCTGCTTATTATGGCCTCAATTATTGGCTTTGCAGGCTCGTTTATATCCCTTGCCATTTCAAAATGGATGGCAAAACGCTCTATGGGTGTCCGGGTAATTGAGCACCCCATATCAAATGATGAACGCTGGCTGGTTGAAACCGTGAGACGTCAGGCAGAAACAGCCAATATTGGTATGCCGGAAGTCGGTGTATTTGAATCCCCTCAAGCGAATGCATTTGCCACAGGCATGAATAAAAATAATGCACTGGTCGCGGTAAGCACTGGACTGCTCTACAACATGACGCAGGATGAAGTTGAAGCGGTGCTGGGACATGAAATCAGTCACGTTGCGAATGGTGACATGATTACCATGGGGCTGATTCAGGGCGTGCTTAATACCTTTGTTATTTTTATTTCCCGTGTCATTGGCACCCTGGTCGACCGGGTTATTTTTAAAAATGAGCGGGGCTTTGGCATTGGTTATTTTATCGTGAGTATTATTAGCGAACTCATTCTGGGTATATTTGCCGCAATGATCGCCGCCTGGTTTTCTCGCAAACGTGAGTTCAGGGCCGATGAAGGCGGTGCAAGGCTGGCGGGCAAACAGAAAATGATTGCCGCCCTACGACGCTTGCAGCAAGACCAACAGGAGGCGGTCGATATGCCTGGCGAACTCGCGGCATTCGGCATTAGCGGTGGCCTGAAACACGGCATTGCCGCAGCACTAATGACCCATCCACCACTGGAAAAAAGAATTGCTGCATTGCAAAATAGTGAATAAGTAATCAACACCCGCCAAAGCTGTTGGCTTTTTACACATCACCCCGTAAAAAACCGTCACATTTTTATGTGACGGTTTAGTTTGAGCGATGTATGGATAAAACCGAAGACTATTCCGGGTACATGGTTTGCTCGTATAAAACCTCTCCCTTTATATCACGAACGGAAATGGTCATTAATCCATTCTCATCAATAGTAACAGCACCATAGTTCATCCATTTTTTAGCTTCATCATAGGTTTTAGTTGATGACATGCTTTGCGGACCATAAAAGAACAGGCTTTCGGTTCCCCAGCCGGTATCAAAGTCACGATTTGGAAACAAGCCTGCATTCAGGGGGCCGGTTACAAACTCATGAACCTTAAAATCAGGTGTATCAGAAAAAGGTGCGTACCTGAAGACTTCAGCAAAGTGAACATCTGTAGTTACCCAGATACTGTTATTGATTTTTTCATCACGCAAAAAAGTGAATAAATTTTTAAGCTCGTATTCAAAACCGGTGATCTGGTCAAAGCCAGACCAGCCTCTCTGCTGGGTAACCAATGGGGATTGAAATAGGCACACTTTATGGTGTTCAACTGATTAATTCAGGATTATTAATTCTTTTCTGGAGAATTTCGATACTAACAACAAACCCATAATTAAAGATACAGATAAACACCTACATAAACAAACCCATACCCTATAACACCAAATGCAATTACGGATCAGCCTCTACTGACTGACCTACACCAGGATAAAATATTTATCAAGCGATGAATTAAAAATTTGAATTATATAAAAAGCTCACCCGCCTTTTCTACTCCAGCTTCGGCACCCGTCACAGCACAGGCACTATAAGAATCATTCGGTTTTAAACCCTGCAAACACTTAGGCAAAAATTAAAGATCTATTTGCATATGTGTCGTATTTTTAAAATAATGATATAAAAATTTATATTAGTTTAAGGTAGCTTTGTACCTCTCGGTGAGTTCCTCACCTTTTTTAGTTACAACTATAATTGTACAAACGAAGGATATTAGCGTGTTAAAAAAACAAAAAAAAATGATGAAATTATTTTCAGCTTTAGCGAGCTGTTTAATATTAAGTAATACCGCACAAGCAGCCAATAAATTGGCCATTGATGATATTGATGGCGATTTTTCTCTTATGGTCCTTGGCTCAGGTGGCCCCGCAGCACTTTCAGACCGTGACGGCGGCTCAGGCCGCGCTAACTCAAGCTATCTTATTTTTGTAGAAGGCAAACCTAAAATATTACTCGACGCGGGTGGCGGCTCCTATAAAAATCTGGCGGAAAGCGGAGCCAACATAAAAGATCTTGACATTATATTATTAACCCACCTCCACCTTGATCATACCGGTGACCTGCCATCTATGATTAAAACCCTGTATTTTCAAAACAGTATTTATAATATCACCTACCAGACCTTCCCTCCTGGTCGCACACTGCCTTTCAGGGTATTTGGCCCCGCCACCAATGGCATACCATTCCCAGACGCATTTGGCGCGGCCCCATCAACCACACAATACTCCTCAACATCGACTTACATCGATGGTCAATATGACTTAAACAATGGACAGGAACGCTACCTGAATGTATTTGCGCGTGCCACCAGTGCCGGCACATTAAATTATGAAACCACGGATATTATGCCTGTGTGGACATCCTATAACCCGCAGACCATTCTCGACGAAGACGGTCTGGTTATTAAGGCGGTTGGTGTAAATCACGGCCCGGTCCCTAACCTGGCCTATCGAATAGAATATAAAGGCAAGAGCATTGTATTTTCTGGCGACACCAGCTCACGCAAGGTTGATTTGGCAGGCAACCCACTGGAAAATGGCGGCAATATGGTTTCCATTTCTGAAGATGCCGATATATTAATTTATGATGCCGGCTTAGGTGTCGACATCCCGCCCAGCCCAGAATATGAATTTTTCTATAAACTTCATACCACACCTTCCCGTATAGGTGAGGTTGCTGCAGCGGCTGATGTAGAAATACTTATGTTGTCACACATCACTTTGCAATCTGAAAACGAAATCCCTAATATGAAAGCCCTAATAGAAAACCAGGGGTTTACAGGCGATATTGAAGCCACACAGGACCTGAAAGTCTATAATTTACTGGATTAAAACGTAGATAACGGGTATACATATCAAAAGGAACGCAGGAGAGAGACAGCCCAATATATGTCATCTCTCTGCATTAATCTAACTAATCAGTTAATCGCACAGAAATGCTGTATGTGCATGACAGTATTGAATACACCAGCTTACGGCAACTCACCCATTGGGTGACTTGCACTAAGTGAAAATAACTAACATTCTCAAAGAGACTTACCGTGTATTTGTGTGGTTAACTGATTAATTTTGGTTCAAGATATAAATAACACCGTTTTATTCCGGCACTGGATTTAAGCAATAAAAAATAGACGTTGGGCTTCTGAATTCAAGTAATAAGCGCATAACGGGGTACCGGTATCACCTGCATCCTTGATCCCTGGAAATTAAAAGTTGTAAGTAATCGACATTGTTGTCAGTCTCCCAGGCTGCGGTGCCTGGCTAAGAGTGAAAAATGAACTGCCAAATGGGGCATTAACGTAGGTTTTATCAAACAGGTTATTAATAGCGAGTCTTACTGTAAAGTTGGCGCTTACTCTCGCCTCAGCATTTAAATTCATTATAAACTGGCTGGGAACGGTATTTTTTTTTGCACTATCCAGTGGATCGGCCTGGTTACTGCTTGTCTCATCAATCCAGTAAAGCTCGGGGGTTATTAAATATAAATTTCTATAAGCGATCGTTGTTCCCACCGTTAGCTTAAATTTTGCAACCATTGGTAAACCTGTTTTCAAGCCGGCGTCTATCAAGTACCCATCAACAAAACTTAAGCTGCCCCAGTTCTGAAAACTCCATGCAGTTAAATGAAACTGATTATTAATGCTCAAATCAATTCCATAAGTTTCTGACTTTCCCACATTATCGAATTTAAACGTTTTCTGTAAATCTGCTCCAGGAATCGCCTGATCAGCCACCAGGTCATTTTTTCGCAATATAATGCCATCGACGTAATTATAATAAGGCGCCGCTTTCAGGTGCGTGTCACTATTGAACCAGTGTTCATAATTAAACTCAAGCGTTTGAATATCCTCTGGCTTAATATCCGGATTGGGTACACGAAAACCAAAAGGCGAGCTAATCCATTCCCCTGCCCCATTTTGCGCCCCGGTAAAGCTACCAAAACTGTTAAATGCCTGATCAGGTCCCGGTGCAAGAAAAGCCTGACTATATAACAGCTTAAATAGATTTTTTTCATTATGTTTATAAATAAAACTGGCGCGAGGGTTTGTGCTATTACCATAAAAACTATTACTGTCAAAGCGCAGCCCCAAAACCAGCCGCCATTGATTATCTATTTCCCAGTTATCCTGAATATAGACCCCCGAATTGTGATACTGGCGCTCAAAAAATTCGATTGGCAAGGTTGTATTGGGATAAAAAAAATTCTGTGAATCTGGCCCCCTTGAGGTATTGTAGGGAGAGGGTAAATCGGCTCCTTTTGGAATCGTATCAAAAAAATCATAAACCAGACCACCGGACAATAAGTGCTTATGATTTAGTAGATACTCAAAATCCTGATTCACTGAGACACGATCAGAGTTAGCGTATTTATATGCCGGCTGATTTCCGGTAAAGTTATCATTGAAATAACTGCCATTATCAACCTCGTAGTTCATCAGCGTTATTAGTGTTTCAGAACGTAAGCCGCTGTCGAATTCTGCTGTAAATTTTCCATATGCGGTGGTCTGGCGAATTTTTTCTGTAGCGCCTGTGTCAAATGAACTAAACCCCGGCCTGGCCGTAAAATACGAAGGGTTGGAGTGAACGCTGTGATTAAACCCAAATTTCCAGGCATCTTCAATATTGTAGTTAATATAAAACTGCTGCGCCCGAACCGTGTCAAACTCATAGTTTTTCCCGGCTATATTATAAAGACTAGGGAAATCTTCTGCGAACTGGAACGTCTGTGAGCGATATGCCTGAGCGCCCATATTGATACTTGAACCATTCTCAAAGTTCTGATGCATATTGGCGTATCCGTAGCCATAGTCATCCGTACCGGTTGTTAGTGATATCTCTCCACTGTCTTCATCATCATTCCCCCGGGTAATAATATTAATGACCCCCATAAAAGCATCCGCCCCATACACAACAGATGCTGGCCCCATTAAAACCTCTACCCTTTTGGCATAATAAAGCGGGTAGTTATTACCAATCGCAGTTCTTTCACCTGCGGGTGAATTTAATCGCACACCGTCCTGCAGTATCAGAAACTTATTATTGCCCATTACGCCTCGAAATGTAACGGTATTGTAGGTACCGGGTATTGAATATTTCTGCACATGAACACCGGGCAAAGCCTGTAGCAGGTCCTCTATACTACGGTAGCCTCTTTGCTTTAACTGGCTGGCGCTGAAGGTATAAATATTCGCAGGTGAATCGGTAATTTTTTCAATGAATTTTGACGTAGTCGTTATCTCAATATTCATGAGGTCTTCCAGCGAAAGCAGCAACATCGACTCAAACTCAGTATCCTGTGTGGCAGCAGCCACCAACGATGAATATGTTCCACTCCCCAGAAAAAACAACGTTAGCAACAAAAGGTTTGAAGCTAAATAATGTCTAGTACAATGCAACATAAATAGTCCTGCTTCGACCTGAGAAGCGCGCTCATACGGGTAAGTTCATTTTTATAACGACTGATCCTAAATTAATCAGTTAATCGCACAAATACACTGTAAGCATTTGAGAATGTTAGTTATTCTCACTTAGTGCAAGTCACCCGTTCGGTGATGGTGCTACACCCTAAATTGCACCCCTGGAAGTACACTTTATGGCGTCCAACTGATTAATTTAGGCTGATAGAAAGGTAAAAACATCCGATCCTACCGGAGTATAGACAATAACTTTAATGTTCGAGACAAATGATTTTTTATTCGTAGCTTCATATCACTCCTCACCCAAACCCCGGAAACCTGTCCCACCAACAAATATACCCCTGCTCTGATCATCCTGCAGGTGCAACCTGAGCATACACCTGGCCAGCGATTTCTAATAACTCAGTCGCCCTCACAATAATAAGGTAAGCCTTTGAAAAAATTGAATATTACACCTCATGACAAGCCGCCCGACCGGTAAACCTAAATTATTATTCAGTTGGACGCCATAAAGTGTGCCTCTGGGTGTGCCCATGTTGATAATTATCCTAAAAAATCAGTTGGGCGCAAAAAAGATGTGTAAGCAATTGATTTGGATAGCGAGTCTTTTGCTGACGTGCAGGGATGCACTAATATCGCGGTTGCAGGACGCAAAAGAGCGAAGACGTGCAGGGATGCACTAATATCGCGGTTGCAGGACGCAAAGGAGCGAAGACGTGCAGGGATACTAATATCGCGGTTGCAGGCTGCAATTGGACACATAAAAAAGGGCGTAACATAAACTGTCACACCCTTAAAATAACTACGAGACAATCTGTTCGTTTGTCTCTGTATGGTTATACTTACTCTTATTTTGCAGCTATATCATTCAACTGCTTGCTTTGAATCATCAAGCCATCCAGTCCTGCTTCTTTAGCAGATTTACCATAGGCTACTGCCATCAGTGTGCTGTAATACGTCACCGGAATATTAAACTTGGTTCCGAATGTGGCATTAATGTCATTCTGATAGGCTTCAACATTCAGCTGACACACCGGGCAAGGTGTTACGATCATATCCGCACCATTGTCATAAGCCGCTTCAATAATACCTTTCACCAACGCCTGGGATTTAGCAGGTTCTGAGAATGCCAACGCGCCACCACAACATGAAACTTTCTTTTCATAGGTTGTGCAGGCCTCTGCACCCATGGCTTCAACCATGTGATCGAGATATTTTGGGTTTTCGAATGACTCACCATCAATTCCAAAAGGCCGGTTGGTCTGACAACCGACATAACCCGCAATTTTAATACCTTCCAGTGGTTTAACCACTTTTTCTTTCATGGTATCAAAACCGATGTCTTCGATCAGCACTTCTGTCATATGCCGCACTTTAGGCATTTCTTTTGAAATCTCCAGATGGGCCTCTTTCAGTGCCGCTTCTGTGCCTTCACGAATTTCTTCGCTGCCTTCAATGCGTTCTTTGGTTTCGCGAGTCGCCAGCCAGCAGGCAGCACAGGTTGCCACGATTTCCTGACCCGGGTTACTTTTCTCAGACAACGCAATATTACGCGCCGATAAAGCTAAACGCGGCAGCTCACCACCACCGGAATAACCGATAGAGGCCGAGCAACAATTCCAGTCTGGAATTTCATTGAGTTTTATATCCAGTGTGTCGCATATTGCATTCACTGAAGTCTGTAAGTTTGATCCTGAGGTGCCTTTCTGCGAAGAACAGCCCGGATAAAATGAATATTCTTTAGCCATTGTGTTCTCCTATTTTTTACCTGCCGAATTGCCAGAGATACGAGCTTCTTCGATCTCCTGCGCTTTTTTAATCATGGCCTTAAGCCCGGATTTATCTTTAATGCTATGCCCACCTAACATTTCCATCGGGTTTAAACGTTTAGCTTTATACATGCCTAAACCTAAACCGGTTGCTGCCAGTGCATTTTTAATGCCCTGAACAAAGCCATCCAGAAAATACAGTGCTATGCCCAGCTTCAGCTCATTAACACGCCCATTTACCATCAGGTTATCCCAGAATTTCTGTGAAAACCTTAAGGTTGGCTGGCCCTTGGGTGCTATACCCAGTCGTTTGGCGTAGTGCGCCAGGCCATGCATAATATGTGTTATAGGCAGTTCACGTGGACAACGTGCAATACAGTTATAACAGGAGGTACACATCCACATGGATTCTGATGACAGAACTTCTTCACGCTTACCGGCGCGAATCATCATAAATATTTCCTGTGGTGGGTGGTCCCAGTAAGGCCCCATTGGACATGAACCTGCACACACTCCACATTGCATGCACATTTTTACCCAGTCACCTTCTTCTACATTCGCTTCAACTTCTTTAAGGAAGTTATTGCGATATTTTTCAACCATCTGGTTATTAGTATCACTCATAATTTTCTCCCCCTTAGAACTTGAATGGGCTCATGCCGATTTCTTCAACGGTTTTCGCCATATCATTAATCAGATCAGCCGTACGTTGCACATCGGTAATTGCCACTTCATAAGTTGCAACACGCTCTTTTTCAAGGTTCAGTGTTTCCAGTGTATCGGCGATTTTGCTCATACGCATATGTGCAATTTCAGACCCCTTCACGAAATGACACTGATAATCATCACCCTTCTGGCAACCCATAAGGATAATCCCATCATAACCCGAGTTAAGTGCATCGGTTAACCAGATGGTATTCACTGAGCCCAGGCAACGAATCGGCACGACACGGGCAAATGCGCTGTATTCGATCTTGTTCTGTGCCGCCATATCCAGTGCGGGGTAGGCATCATTTTCACAGGCAAGCACCAGAATACGGGGTTTCTCATCAAATTCATCCGGCATATCAACATTTTTGATTTGCTGACCGACTGAATCCACTGAGTAATTTTCAAACGAAATAACGCGAACCGGACAGGCACCCATGCAGGTACCACAGCGACGACAGCGTGATTCGTTATAAGATGGGTAACCTTTCTCATCTTCATTGATTGCACCAAACGGGCATTCAACCGTACAGCGCTTACACTGAGTACAGCCTTCAATTCGGAAAGTTGGGAAGCTTAAGTCACCGGAACGCGGATGTGCCGCCGCACCTTTGGCTGCATTTTCCACTTCCAGAATGGCTTTCATCGCAGCACCGGTTGCATCAATGGTTGATTGCAGGCTGTCCATAGGACGACGAACCGGGCCGGCAGAGTAAATGCCAGTACGACGAGTTTCATATGGGAAACAGATAAAGTGTGAATCGGTAAAACCGTGTTTCAGGTGAGGCAAATCTGTGCCCTGACGATAATCCAGGTTAAGAATTGAATCCACTGTGATTTCAACCTCAGTCGGCATTTCTTCACCGGCTGCTTCTGCCGCTTTTTTAGCTTCATCCAATGCATAAGGGTTAGGGCCCGAGTTTGGCTCCTGACCCGTAGCAAGTACAACCAGATCAGCCGGCATAGACTGTTCTTCGTTAAGAATCATATCTTTGAAGTTAATGGTTAAGTCACTGCCACCTGCATCAATAGTTGTCACCGATGACTTGGTAAAGATAATGCCTTTTTTCTGACCTGAACGGTAAAAATCTTCACCGCCCGCACCCGGTGTGCGCAGATCGTCATACATTATAACCGTGTCAACATCCGGGTTCGCATCTTTGAAATACATGGCCTGCTTGATACTGGCGGTACAGCAGAAACCAGAACAGTAAGGCAGGTAGCCTTCTTTATCACTGCGCTGACCTGCACACTGTACAAAGACAACGCTCTGCACTTCCTTGCCGTCTTTGCGCTTGATTGGACCACCATTCGCCTCTTTCGCTAAAGCTTCCAGTTCAAGCTGGGTAATCACATTGTCCGATTTATCATAAGCAAACTCAGTGAGTTTGTTAGCATCAAACGGTTTCATGCCTGAGGCCTGCACAATTGCACCGATACTCACATTGGTTGTGGCACCACTTTCAGTGGATATATCCACATCAAAACGACCGGGAGCCCCCGCCGTTTTAGTCACTGTAGAGTTCAGATGAACCGTAATATTTGAATCGGCCTCTATTTTAGCCATCAGATCCGTCACGGTTGTATCTTCAGGGTCTGCATAGGGTGAGGTGCTGGCCACTCGCTTATGCAACTGCCCCATCACACCACCCAGCTCACCGGCTTTCTCAACGATGGTTGCGGGATAACCCGCAGCCGCCGCTTCAATCGCTGCGGTCATACCTGAGATACCACCACCCACAACCAGAATATTTTTATTCAGCTCCTGCTCGCCTGACTTCTTTGGTACTTTCTGAAACTTGGATTCAAAACAGGCCATGCGAATATAGTCATCCGCCATTTCCTGAGTTGTTTCATTGGCCTCATCATTATCCGGGCGAATCCAGATTACACCTTCACGTAAATTCGCGCGGGAAACGGTCACATTCTGAAAGCCAAAGGCTTCAACTTTTGCACGTCGTGAACACGCGCCCAGTATGACATGGTTGGTTTCACCGGAATCAATATCCGCCTGTATCATAGCAACGCCCTCGGCGCTGCATAAAAAATCGTGTGATTTAGCAAATTTCGCTTTGCCATCACGGGTCGCAGTTTGCTCAAGCTGGCCACAATCTAAACGATCGCCAATGCCGCAGCCCTTACAGATGTATGCACCCATTAATAATTCGTCTGCCACTGTTTAGCCCTCCGATCCTGCTACGCGGTTAACAACCTGAATAGCTTTTAATGCACAAGCCGTTGCACTTTGAACTGCGCGATTCACATCTAACGCATCAGATGCACAACCCGCAGCGAAAATACCGCCATTGGTGCCGTCATTTTCTATAAAGCCATGTTCATTCACCGTTACATCACCCGGTAATGTTGAAGCATCGAGACCCGGCTCCATACCAACCGCCAGCACAACCAGCTCATGCTCAGTCGCATAGCGGTTATAGCCTTCGGTGTCTACACCCTGTAGCGTCGGGTTGTCATTTTCGCCTAATGTAATATTGGCGACCTTCGATTTAATGAAGCTGACATTTTCATCCGCCTGAACGTTTTTATAGAAGTCTTCAAAACGGTCAATCGCACGAATATCGATATAGTAAATAGTCGATTTAGCACCGGCATCACTTGCATAGGTGGTCTGTTTTAAACTTGCCATGCAGCAAATACGTGAACAATGCTTTAGATAGTTACGGTCACGGGAACCGGCGCACTGAATAAAGGCAATGTCTTTAGCCTCTTTACCGTCGGATGGACGCAAAATTTTACCGCCGGTTGGCCCCATGGGATCATTCATACGCTCAAACTCTACAGATGTAATCACATTTGCATAGCGATCGTAGCCATAGGGCTGAATTTTGTTGGCATTATATGGACGCCAGCCCGTTGCATAAACCACCGCACCCACTTTAAGCTCAACCGTTTCATCCGCCATGTCTAAATCAATGGCATCTACCGGACAGGCCGCTTTTGCCTTTGCCGCATCATCTGTACCGATCATCGCAGGGTCAATCACATAGCGCTCAGGTAATGCCATACGATGTGGCAGATAAGCCCCTTTGTGTTTGCTCAGGCCATAGTTGTACTCATCGTCAAACTCGGCTTCTACAGCATCGGCGCAGGCACCACAGGCTGTGCATTTTTCATTCACATAGCGAGGGCTGATTTTCACAGTCGCTGTGTAATTACCCTCTTCACCGGTCAGAGATTCAACCTCGGACAGCGTCAGAATAGTAATGTTAGGGTTCATCTTGGTGCGACGCTGGTTAATTTCCAGCCCACAGGTAGGGAAGCAAAGTTTTGGAAAGTATTTATACAGCTGGGTTATACGACCACCTACATAGGCCCGTTTCTCCACCAGTATCACCTGCTTTCCAGCTTCAGCAGCTTCAAGTGCTGTGGTCATACCACTTACACCACCACCGACTACTAAGATAGTCTCATTAGTTGCGACTACATCCGTCATTGATAATCCTCCGAAGCGGATAGTATTTTTATTAAAATCGTAAGAATGCTACAGCAAGCAAAAAAGGAAGCTGGTTTTCATTTAACTGAAAGAATAACTTCGCGCTCTGTTCGCCGATTTATTCCTGTGGCGTAACGATACTCTTTTGTTTGATTTTTCTCTAGTGAATAAGCAAGTTTTAAAATTGAAGTTTCCGATAGCGGAATAGAAAAGTTTTATACGGATAGAAAAATTTGATTCTGCGCAAGCATTTGTGAATTAAAACGCCTGGATAACCTGTAACAGACAGCAAAAACAGCCGCCAATAAAAACAAAAATCATTCTCATTTAATAATTACATTATTTACTTATGCGCCTTGCCCGCAACACCCGCCAGCGCAACATCAGGAATCATGCCTTTTTTGCAGTTCTCACAGTTTCTCTCTACCTCATCCCACGGCAATGGCTTGCTAAAATAATAGCCCTGTAATCTCTCTACACCCAGACCACACATAGCCTGAGCACACGCTTTCGTTTCTACACCTTCCGCCACCAGCTCCAGCCCCAGTGAGTGCCCCATTGCAACGATGGTTTCAAGCATAATAAAGCCATCCTGATCCTCATAGCGACGAACAAATGACATATCAATTTTTAACTCATGAACCGGCAGGCTGTGCAAATGAGACAAGGATGAATAACCCGTTCCAAAATCATCCAGCGAAAGCCAGAACCCCGCCACACGTAGCGATTCAAGAATTTCTTTGGCCCTCACGATACCGATCTGTGTCAGGCTTTCTGTAATTTCCAATTTTATTTGCTCTGGCTCCAAACCATAACTGGCTACCAGCGCAATAATCCATTCATTAAAATCACCCTGCATTAGCTGCCGGTTAGACAGATTAACCGACAGGATTAACTCTTTATTATGAACGGCCAGAGACGAGAAGTCTTTAAGAGCCCTGTTCAACACCTGCTTTCCGAGATCCTGTATTAAACCCAGGTTTTCAGCCATGGGAATAAACACCGCCGGACTTACCCAGCCATATTTTTCATCATACCATCGTGCAAGCGCCTCAAAACCTTTCGGCATTTCACTGGATGCCTCTACTATCAACTGATATTGAACCTGAATCCGCCCATCTTTAACAGCCTGACTAAACCGATTCGTCATATCAAAGTCATAATAACCCAGATTATTATCACGCAACTCCGTATATATCTGCACATTATTTCTGCCCTGCTCTTTGGCAAAATACAGCGCTTTATCCGCCTGCACCAACAAGGTTTCTGATGTAACGGCATCTTCAGGGTACAAAGCTCCGCCTATACTGAGCGTAACAATCGCATCAAAACCCTCTGCCACCAGCTCATCTTCCAGCTGATGCATCAAAGACTCTGCGACTTCACGTATATCTGTAACCAGTTTCAGCTCCGGCAGCAGCACCACAAACTCATCCCCCCCCCATCGAGCCAGGGTATCTGTTGCACGTAAACGCTGCCGCATAATTCGGCTGACCGATACCAGCAGATGATCACCGGTTTTATGACCATGTATGTCGTTAACCTGTTTGAAGTTATCCAGATCAATGAACAGCACCCCCATAGCCAACTTGTTTCTTTTGGCGTGAGCCAGTGACTGCTCCATTTTTTCTTCCAGCAACACGCGATTAGGCAACCCTGTTAGCGCATCGTGCATTGCCATATGCTTTATCTGTTTTTCCTGCAAATAAGCGTCGGTGATATCACGCAGCACACCCCGAATACGCACCTCTGTATCCGCCAGTTTTTCCAGCATAAACTTGCCGCCAATCCAGTGCTCAGCATTCTCCCCGGTTAAAAAGCGAAAACGTACACGGTGCACACTTTCATCCGACACTACGGCCTTTCGCAACATCGCCAGCAACAGCGGCCGGTCTGTTTCATGTACATATGACAGCAGAGTACCATCACCCACCGACTCATCAGCACCGTCAGCTCTAACCATTCTGTACCAGCCATCTGAAGCACTTAAAATTTCACCATCCGGTGAAACTTCAAGCACCGCTTCATTTAGCAGGTTCAGGGTTTTCATATGATTTTCCTGAGCAGAAGCCGCTCGTTGTGCCTCCTCACTTAGCTGTTTTATTTCTTCCAGCTCACTGCGAAACCCCAGCAATCGAAGAAGTTTTTCCATTATGCAAAATTGCGTCAGAGAAGACAGAGTAAGGTTTAGCCCCATAAACAGTAAGAATGCTATAAGCACCAGTATCAAGCTGTCATAGTAATACAGGAGAGCGGCTGCAGTTGTTAACAACACGCCGATAATGCCTCTTATCGTTGGCTCTATGTAAGGGAGTTTTTTTTCACCGGGCTTTGAATCAGTGCATTGACGGCATGTCATAAAATTAATTACCAGTTGACCTTAAATGTGCGCCCGGTATCCACGTGCTCAGTTATCGCGCCGGACCCGTCTCCAGGTCCACACTTAGGGCTATATAATAAGTATTGTTGACAAATTGACCTTTCTCAAGCAAATACGATAAATAAAAGGTAAATATAAGAAAATATCTTTAAAAATCGACATTTACTCAATTAACATGCGCGTTATAAAGATATTTATCTTACATTAATATAAATTATTATCTTTCTGAATAGATATAGACAGGCATTAAACGGTCGGCATTAAACGATCGATTATAAAAATAGTACTTTAGTTACATGAAAATTCACTTTCAATCAATTTTATACATTAAACGCTCGCCACCTTATCAAAGAGTCAAAACGCACCATTTTAGAAAACAACGCCCTTTTATGGTGCAAACAAGTTAGAGGCAAGCGCTTTATTTCTTACTAACTCACCAAAACGGAAATTATTTTGTTAATATTTACAACAACTTAGATAAATTTTAAACGTCTATTTTAAAAAAGGAACGGTTATTGCTTCATTGCATTGCTGAATAGCTTAGACTTATCCTCCCCCAGGAAATGTATAACGGAGTTCGGATAAACTGAATTTCTGACATCTGAGATATTCCAGCTCAAGAAAAGTTAATATCAGACGGATAATTAACCAACGTACTCATCATCTGAATAATATCGCCGGCCATACATCTGTGAACCGGCCAGATAATAATATGTTGTTATTTTAAGCCGACTGATTTAGCCTGATGACATATCTCAAAGACACATAACAATTAACAAAATTCTCACCTGGGGGACCACTATGTTTTTTCACCGCTCATTGCACCGCTCTTTTAAGGGCATGCTGACGTCTGCACTGATGGTGCTGGCACTGCTGCCATTTGTGGCCGGCAACGCACTAGCCGCAAAGTCATCCAATAAAAAAGACGAGCCGGTCGAAGTATTAAAAGGCTTTGAGCACCTCTCCAAGGAAAGCGCACAATGTGTTTCCTGTCACCGTGAAAAAACACCCGGCATTTACCAGATGTGGGGCGACTCAAAGCATTACCGTGCAAATGTAGGCTGTTATGAATGTCATAAGGCAGATCCATCAGATAAAGACGCCATTAAACATAAAGACCAGATTATTTCAGTTATTGTCTCCCCCAAAGACTGCAGCAAATGCCATGAAAAAGAGGTCAAAGAGTTTGATCGCTCTCACCATGCTTCAGCGGGCAATATTTTAGGCTCACTGGATAATGTGCTGGCCGATGTTGTTGAAGGTGCACCCACCTTACACGGCACTTCTCCTGTAGTGACCATGGGCTGCATGGGCTGCCACGGCTCTATCGTTCGGGTTGAATCAGATGGCTCTTTAAACGCTGCCAGCTGGCCGAATACAGGAATTGGTCGGATTAACCCGGATGGTTCCAAGGGCGCATGCTCCGCCTGTCACCTACGTCATAACTTTTCCGCTGAACAGGCTCGACATCCGGACAACTGCGGTCGCTGTCACCTGGGCCCGGATCACCCACAAAAGGAAATATATGAGGAATCTGTTCATGGTGTGGCTTTCCGTGCCAATATAGACAAAATGAATATGGGCTCAGCCAAGTGGATAGCCGGTGAAGACTATAATGCCGCACCTACCTGTGCAACCTGCCATATGTCAGCAACCAAAGACCTGCCAGTCAACCATGATATCGGCAGTCGCATTTCATGGAATTTACGCGCTCCGGTTTCATTTAAAATAGATGAGAAAGACATTAAAGCGGGCAAGAAGGTCAAGCCCTGGCTTGAACGACGCAAAGACATGAAAAATGTCTGCAGCTCCTGTCATGGCCGAAATATTGTCGATAATTTCTATGAGCAATTCGACTCCTTTGTTTATCTGTTTAATGACAAGTTTGCTATTCCATCCAAAGAACTGATCACTGTCATCAAAAAAGAAGGCCTGATCGACAAAACCAAGTTTAATGATGAAATTGAATGGACCTACTTCTATTTATGGCACCATGAAGGTCGTCGCGCTCGTCATGGTGCGGCCATGCTGGCACCGGATTATGTTCACTGGGAAGGCATGTTTGAAATTGCCCACCGTTTCTACTTTGAAATGGTGCCGCAAATCAAGGAGCTGATTAAAGAAGCCCGTGAGCATGGCAATAAAAAAGGTGCCGATAAAGTTCAGGCAAAGCTGGATGAAATTCTGAATTCAGAAATGCACCGCTGGTTCCTGGGCAAAAAGCCACCCAGGTCATGGTCGCCCAATGACAGCAATAATCACGGTTTTAAAACCTCTAAAAAATAATTATTTTCAATTATGCTATTTCTGCTTTTTGCAGAAATAGCATAAGAAAATAAACGGCAGAATCTGTTACTGACTTACACCTGACTCTAATTTTTTAAAGATCAGCAGGCATCCATTAACCACTCTCCGCCATTTGTTTTTTAAGTTTTTCTATCTTTAATTCATCCTGGTTATTCGCTCTGTATTCCCGGCATTTTAAATTTACGGCGTTATGTATGCTTAAAAAGATAATATTCTGTTTACTTTTCTTTTCTCTACCGGTTCAGTCCGTGGTTCTGAAAGACCAGACCAGCACAGATGTTTCGGATAAACAGTGCCTGGAATGCCATGGCGTAAAAGGTTTTTCTTCCATCAGTGAAAAGAACGGTGTTCGCACACAACGCCCCATCGATGTAAACTACAGCGCCATGCAACAAAGCCTGCATGGCAAACTGGAATGCATTAAATGCCATCAGGATATTAAAGAGCTGCCGCATAAAAAAGAAAAATTAAAAACAGTAAACTGCGTGTCCTGCCATGAAAAACTAAACCCACTGAGCATTCGTAAAAAAAACAGGCCTACAGGCCGTGGAGCGAACTCCCGCACTCGCACGCCTGAAGTTGTTTCACAAACTAAAAACTACAATCGCTCAATTCATGGAGACCCTAGCAAAGACAATAATGCCAGCTGCAATACCTGTCACACAGCTCACTATGTTTTTAAATCCGATGATCCACGGGCGCTGAATTATCGCGAAAACTCTCCGCAGATGTGCGGCGACTGCCATCAGAAAGCACTTAAGAATTATAAAAAATCGGTTCATGGCGCAACCTTAAAAACACCCTGGAAAGGTGAAAGCGCCACTTGTACCGATTGCCACTCAGCCCATGAAATCACACAAGCAAAAGGCTTGAGCGCACATCGTATTGTGACCAAAAATTGCGGTAACTGCCATGAGAAAGAAGTCGCCAGTTATATGTCCACCACTCACGGTCAACTCGCCTGGTTGGGCAATGAAAAAGTAGCAAAATGCATTGACTGCCATCGCGGACACAATACACGTAAACCTGATGACCCTAAGTCCATGATCAGTTCAATAAATATTCTGGAAACCTGCAAAGAGTGCCATAAAGATGCCGGTGATAAAATTGTCGAGTATCGCCCCCACGGCAATACCTCAGACTTTGACAAATACCCCGCCATGTTTATTGTGGGCAAGTTTATGGTTGGCATTGTTATACTGGTTTTAATTTTCTTTTATAGTCACTCTGTACTGTGGTTTGTTCGGGAATATAAAGAACGTACAATCATCTGGTATACAGAAAACTCCAGATCCATGCCGGTGCACGTTAAACCCGAAATTGCACACAGCAACGTACATTTCCAGCGATTCTCTCTGTTCTGGCGCCTCAATCACTGGGCACTGGCACTGTCGGTAATGACCTTAACCCTCACCGGCATGGCTGTGATGTACCCGGATACCGACTGGGCAGTCAGCCTGGTTAATCTAACCGGTGGTTCGGCTGTGTTTGGAGTGATTCATCGCACCGCAGGTGTTATTTTTTTAGTCTCGGTATTCGGCCACGGCATTATTGTATTAAGCCGACTGCTTAAAAAGAAAGACTTCGACTGGTTCGGCCCCGATTCCCTGCTGCCACGCTGGAAAGACTGGGACGATATGAAAGCCATGTTCCGCTGGTTCTTCGGCCGTGGCAAACAACCTCAACTGGATCGTTGGACTTACTGGGAAAAATTTGACTACTGGGCGGTCTACTGGGGTGCCTTTGTCATTGGCCTCTCCGGTGTCGTACTCTGGGCCTCACCCACGCTGTTAAAATTTCTACCGGGCTGGAGTTTTAACATTGCGACAATCGCTCACGGTGTTGAAGCCTTCCTCGCGGTAGCGACCTTATTCGTGGTGCATTTTTTCAATAATCACTTCCGCCCGGAAAAATTTCCACTGGATACGGTCATGTTTACTGGCAGCTGGGATCTGGAAGAATTCAAACATGAGCGCCCACTGGAATATGCACGCCTGAAAGAAAGCGGAGAGCTGGAAAAACACCTGGTGAAACCACCGTCGAAAAGAGCCAATATTATTTTCCATATTATTGGTTTTACATTACTCGCAACCGGCATAACATTGCTGGCTATGGTGATTATTGGTTTTGTTAAGCATGGATTGGTTTAGCCATTAGTCTTTCGTCTTTCGTCTTTCGTCTTTCGTCTTTCGTCTTTCGTCTTTCGTCTTTCGTCTTTCGTCTTTCGTCTTTCGTCTTTCGTCTTTCGTCTTTCGTCTTTCGTCTTTCGTTCCTGTTCGACAAACACCGAACAGGAACGAAAACCCAGATTATGTTAAGTCCACGACTAACGACTAACGACTAACGACTAACGACTAACGACTAACGACTAACGACTAACGACTAACGACTAACGACTAACGACTAACGACTAACGACTAACGACTAACGACTAACGACTAACGACTA
>UOFI01000101.1_pt1 | contig 39925 bp, 29 predicted proteins | sample 1988361 | NCBI WGS metagenome assembly UOFI01 (sample SAMEA4712194, study PRJEB27164) | hydrothermal vent metagenome | biome: marine basaltic hydrothermal vent biome; feature: marine hydrothermal vent; material: mineral | place: Pacific Ocean | collected 2011-06-14/2011-07-23 | depth 1689 m
CCTGGGAGCACACCTGACTATATCAAAAAGAGCGCTAAGGACTCGCCATTAGCGCTCTTTTTGATTACGTCCCATAATTATCAACATGGGAACTCCCAGAGGCACACTTTATGGCGTCCAACTGATTAATTTAGGTTAAACCAGACAAGGTTTATATTGTCTAAGTATTGGCGTTTAAATTTTGCTGTCTAAATTTTGATATACTACTGCTATAGATGAAATAACAGGGCATTAATCGTGCCCTTTTACAAAAACAATCGAATAAGGTTTATATATGTGTGGCTTTTTATATGAGTAGTTTAAAAATTGCAATTTCATCCCGGGCCCTGTTTGATCTTGAGGAAAGCCACCGGGTCTATATGGAAGAAGGTGTTGAGGCCTACTGCAAATATCAGATTGAACATGAAGATGAAGAGCTTAAAGCCGGGGTTGCCTTTCCTCTGGTTAAGAAGCTGCTGGCGCTGAATGACGGCTTAACCGATAAGCCGAGAGTAGAAGTGGTGCTGTTATCTAAAAACAGTGCAGATACCGGCCTACGGGTTTTTAATTCTATACAGGCGCATGAGCTGGATATCACCCGGGCGGCTTTTACCAGTGGTCAGTCGCCTTATCGTTATGCGGTGCCTTTTTCGGTACACCTGTTTTTATCGGCTGATGCAGAAGATGTTGCAGAGGCTTTACAGATGGGGTTTGCGGCAGCCACGATTGTGCCTTCAAAAGTATCTAATCAGGGCAGTGATCAGTTACGTATTGCATTTGATGGTGATGCGGTTATTTTTTCCGATGATTCTGAACGAATATATAAAGAGCAGGGGTTGGAGGCATTCGAAGAGTCGGAAAAAGACTCTGCCAGACAACCGATGCCGGGTGGGCCCTTTAAGGAATTTTTATCTGCGCTGCACCAGCTTCAGGCTTCTTTTCCTGTTGATGAATCCTTAATTAGAACGGCACTGGTTACAGCCCGATCGGCACCGGCTCATGAACGGGTTATTCGGACCTTGCGGGCCTGGGATATTCGAATTGATGAGGCGCTGTTTTTAGGGGGTATGGAAAAGGGGGTGTTTTTAAAGGCCTTTAATGCGGATATTTTCTTTGATGATCAGATTGTGCACTGTGATTCGGCGCGTGAGTATGTAAGTACAGGCCATGTGCCCCATGGCGTTGCAAATAAAGTAAAAAAATAGCATGAAATTTATTCACACGTCAGACTGGCATATTGGTCGACAGTTTCACAATGTTTCACTGCTGGAAGACCAGCGCTATGTGTTGAATCAATTACTTGAATATATTGCAACAGAGTCGGTTGATGCGCTTGTTATTGCCGGTGATATTTATGATCGTTCAGTACCCCCGGCTGCTGCGGTTGAGTTGCTCGATGAAACGCTCAATAAAATATGTTCTGACTTAGGTGTACCGGTTATTTTAATTCCGGGTAACCATGACAGTGCAGAACGGCTTCGTTTTGCCTCTCGGCAATTAAGTAAAACAGGCCTGCATATCATTGGAGATTTCGCGCAATTCACTGATCCAGTGATCGTCAGTGATTCTGGGGTTGAAGTTAATTTTTACGGTATTCCCTACAATGACCCCGAGACCATTAGAAACCGGTTTGAAGTTGAAGTAACAACCCATAATGAAGCTCATGCTTATCTTATTGAGCAGATTAATTTAGCAAGATCAGGCAAATCGGCTTCGCATAAAGCCATCAATGTATTAATTAGTCATTGTTTTATTGATGGGGCAGAAGAGTCAGACTCAGAGCGACCGCTCTCCATTGGTGGTGCAGACCGTGTCAGTTATGAACCATTTGCTGGTTTTAATTATGTTGCACTGGGGCACTTACACAGCCCTCAGTATAAGGGTAAAGAGCATATACGTTACTCCGGTTCCATTCTTAAATACAGTTTTTCTGAGCAGCATCAGAAAAAAGGTTGCACTTTGGTTGAAATGGACGGCTCAGGTCTTAAGTCAATAAACCACCTTCCACTCACGCCACTTCATAATATGCGAATTATCGAAGCTGAGCTGAAGACTATTCTCGAACAGGGCAGGGTCGATCCAGACAATCAAGATTATTTACTGGTCAGGCTCACCGATCGTCATGCGATTCTTGACCCAATGGGTAAGTTACGGGAGGTTTACCCGAATGTATTGCATTTAGAAAAGCCCGGTATGCTGGAAGTGAGAGAGCAAAAGCTTAACAGGGATAAGCTAAAGCGGGGTGAGCTGGAAATGTTTCGTGATTTTTTTACCCAGGTTTCAGGTCAGAAGCTCACCTCAGAGCAGGATGAGGTCATAAAAAATACAATATCAAAACTTCATAAGCATGATGGGGAGGCTACATGAAACCCGTTAAGCTCAGTATTCAGGCGTTTGGTCCTTTTGCAGGAGTTGAGAGTATTGATTTTACTGCGCTGGGTTCTAATCCATTATTCCTTATTAACGGCCCGACCGGTGCGGGCAAAACTTCTATTTTAGATGCTATCTGTTTTGCGCTTTATAACCAGACGACGGGTAATGAAAGAGAGCCTGCTCAAATGCGTTGTGATTATGCTGAAGCGGGTCTACTGACCGAAGTCATATTAGATTTTAACCTTGGTGAAAATAGTTATCGTATTCGGCGAATACCCACACAGGAGCGTCCCAGGTTGCGGGGGGAGGGTATAACAACACAATTAGCTGAGGCACAGTTTTGGCAGCTGGATGGTTCATCGGAAGGCAGATTGATTGTTGCAAAAAGTGTAAGCGATGCAAGCAGTGAAATTCGGCAGTTACTGGGGTTAGATGTAGAGCAGTTCCGTCAGGTAATGGTTTTACCGCAGGGGAAATTTCGTGAACTGTTAATGGCTGATTCCAGAGAAAGAGAGAAAATATTTGCCCAGCTCTTTCAAACGCAGATATATAAACGTATTGAAGACGATTTAAAAGCCAATGCATCTGAAATAAAACGATCTGTGGAAGATCATCAAACCGGTGTTAAAAGTATTTTACAGCTAGCCGAAGTTAATACTGAAGAGCAGATAAGGCAGGAGTTAGAATCACTAAGTACCGAGCTTGTCGTTGCGCTTGAAAACAAAGAACAGGCACAGAATCAGCAAGCTCTGGCTGTAACCAATAAAGAACAGGCCATAACGTTATATGAGAGATTCAATAATCTAGTTAAAAAAGAATCTGAACTGGTTAAAAAACAGGAGCTTAAAGAGACGGTTGATTGCAGCCAGAAAAGCCTGGATAAAGCGATTAAGGCAGAAAAAATACGCCATATATATGATTATCAACGAACTCAGTTTCTGGCACTTAAAGCGCTCAATCAGCAGTTAGATAAAAGCGTTAAATCAGTGAAACAGGCGGCTAAGGATAAAGAGAGTGCAGATGGCGTATTTGAAAATGCAAGCGAAGCATATAAGGCTGTTGATGGTTATAAAAAGCAGAAAACAGAGTTGCAACAATATGAAATTCGCATCATTGAGTTATTGACGGTTAAAAGTGAACGGGATAAATGTGAATCAGTATTAAATGAAAGTAATGAGTTGCTCGCTGAAAAAAAATATAAACAAAAAATATTATTAAATGAACAGAAAATAAAAGAAAATAAGTTGTCTGAAATAGCCAGCGAGCTTGAGCCGCTTGCTGAAAAGCAGGTTTTACTAGAGAAGCAGCGTCAGCAGGTAGAGCAGCGTAATAACCTGGAAAAAATCATAATCAGACAGCTTCGGTTAGAGCAAAAAAAAGCCGAACAACGGGAGGTGTTTGAAACCCGGGAAAGCGAGTTTAAAGCGGCCGAAACTCAGGCAAACAAAACAGAGTTGATATGGCATATGGGGCAGGCTGCGCTATTAGCAACAGAACTAAAGGAAAATGAGCCCTGTCCGGTATGCGGCAGTAAAAAACATCCACATCCAGCGAATATGGATACACAGAATACGCCGGTCACTAAACAGCAGGTTGAAGACGCTCGCAATAAAGAGAACTCGGCCCGCAACCGAATGCAAAAATCAAAGGATGACCTGAATCATACTCTGAGCGAGGCTGAAAACAGTCAAATAGAAGTAAACCGGCTTGAAAAACAGTTAGATGACCTTGCAAAGCAGTCATTAGATGAAGTGACTAAGCTGTTTTCAGCTACCAGTAATGAGGTGGCGTATTTACTTAATAAAAAATCGGAACATAAAGAGATAAGTGAGCGAATAAACGATATTAAAAAGTTATTGCTTGAAATGAGTGAAACTTTGTCTGTACTGGAGAAACAAAAAAGCATCGATAATGATAAATTCATCTCCGTAAAAGCAAGTGCTGAGCATTTAGAAAAACAGATACCTGAAAAATACCGTGAACCACAATATTTATCTAATGCCCTGTCTGAACTCGAGGAAAATATAGAGTCACTGGCAAATGCTCAGATAAATGCTCAGAGCCAGCGGGCTGAAAAACGCTCTGCATTAGATACGGCAGCAGCTAATAGTAAATCATTAAAAACGCAGGTGTCGGCTAAAAACAAAGAATATAAAAAGGCAGAAAGCGAATGGAATAAGGCGCTTAGCGAGAGTGCCTTCGATGATTTAGGTGTATTTAATCAGGCATTGTTAGCCGATGAAGAAATGCAGGGATTGAAAGAAAAAATAGAAAACTACCATTCAGAACTTAAAACACTTGAAGGTGGCGTGGCGCAGCTTAAATCAGACTTGAAAGGAAAAACTCTGCCTGATCTGGAGTCTGCTGAGCAGCAGTTAATAGAAAAAACTGCCTTATTTAAAGCGGTGGATGAAATTTGGCGCAAACATGAAGAACGCAATAATTTGCTTTTGTCTGTGCAGAAAAAATTAACAATCGCTCATGATAAAAATGCAGCTCTGGAAGCGCAGTATGCCGTTTTTGGCACCCTGAGTGATGTTGCGAATGGAAAAACAGGTAATAAAGTCAGTTTACAACGCTTTGTTTTAAGTGTGTTGCTGGATGATGTGCTTATACAGGCTTCACAGCGTCTTGTGCTTATGAGCAAGGGACGTTATCAGTTGGCTCGTAATAATGATCGTGTAAAAGGCAATAAGGCATCTGGTCTGGAGCTGGAAGTTGAAGATGCTTACTACGCTACAACCCGCTCGGTAGCGACGCTCTCTGGCGGCGAATCATTTATCGCGGCGCTAGCGCTGGCACTGGGTCTGTCTGATGTCGTACAGGCTTATGCCGGCGGTATTAAACTGGACACCCTGTTTATAGATGAAGGGTTTGGCAGTCTTGATCAGGAGTCTCTGGATCTGGCGATTCACACACTGATTGATTTACAGGCGACGGGGCGAACAATCGGCATTATATCGCATGTTTCAGAGTTAAAGGAGCAGATGTCATTGCGCCTTGATGTGATTGCGTCTAAAACCGGCAGCAGAGTTAAAACGGTGGCGGGTTGATACGCATGAGTTAATTCGTATGTGAAAATTGACACTTGCGGATTTTACACTGCCTCGTAGCCTGGGTGAAGCGCAGTGTAATGCGGGTAAGTATTTTAGCTCGGTGTATTTATATTTATCACAGCGTAGAAATATTACGGATTAAATGCTGAAGCTTGCAGAAATGCCCATTCAATATCAAAAGGAATAACACTTTCTCTCCAGCGCTCGACAGTAAATTCCCAGTGACGCAGGCTACCTGCGGTTTTAAGGCTGGTGTTATCGATGCGCCAGATTATTTTTGCCTGTCCGCTGAGTTGCAATAACTTTTTATTTTCAAAATCTATAAAGACCAGTCCGGCACGGGGGTTGGTTAAAAAATTTCCCAGTGTGTTAAATAGATTATTGCCAGGATAATCGGGTATGCGCAACTGACGACTATTGAGAATTTCAATAAAACCAGGGGTACCGCCGCGATGTGAGGTGTCCAGCGTTTTATCGGTGCCGGAGTTGTCTGTGTAAATACTGCTAACAAAAAAAGTATCAGCGGCTGAAATAAGTTGCAGCTGTTGTGTTTGCAGTTGCTCGCCTGTTTTATCCGCTGAATGTTTTTTATTCTGAAACAGTGCCGCTTTTTTAATATGTCGTTTTTGAATGTATTTTGCACAGTTAGGAAATGCCTGATCGATCAGAACCTGATAACGGTACTCTGTTGCATTATTGTTTGTTTTATTCGGCTCTAATTTATTCGGCTCTATTTTATTGTGGTCGGTTTCATTCAGACGGCCATTAATACGTAGCCTGCGTCTCGAACCCGTTTCGATAATTATCATGCCGATGTAGGGGTGGTGTTTTATGTTCTGCCACAAAGGGTCGTCTTTATTCAGGCAGAGGCTGTTTACGTGGAGTTCAATCGTGCTTTCACCTGTTACCTGTATAAATCCCGGGAGACCCAATAGAACGGATGTCCAGACTCTGCCGTTTAAGTCCAGGCTGCCAATAATAGCCATCGGTTGTTTTTCAATAAACGATATAGCGCCGGGCGGAATGCCGGGTGTTATCATTCTTGCGCTCTTTTTGGCCATTTCAGATGTGCCCAGTTTTCTTTGAACCTGAATTTCTCCTGAGTGATAGGGGGAATGATAGGTCGGGTTATCTGTCATTGTAAGTATTCCTTGTGGTTAACATCCCTGTTGTTTTATGTATATTGCCAGTCAAGCAATTTAGAAAGTTATCACCTGATAACCATCAGCCATTAGCGCCTGCAAACTGGGCAGGCCGGATGTGCCGGGCACCGGGCTATTGCTGATGAGTTCAAAACCGCTTTCTACAACACTGGCTGTTGCACCGAATACATCGGCACAACCTGAAGATACGCCAACAATTTTATCTTCTATGGCTTTGTAGAGTGCATGTGTTGGGTGCGTTTCATTTATGATATGGCGGGGCCAGCGGCTGCCGGTTCCCTGAAATAACACACTGACTTCGTCGCCTTTCTGTTTAAAATCATAGGCGGCTGCCAGTCCATTAAACAGACGACCCAGGGCTTCTTCTGAGTCTGTGTCCGGATTGGATAGAATAATAATGGCTGCTTTCATTGTAGGTATCTCCTGAGGTTTAGTTAATGTGGAGACAGCATAGCGATATCAATAATTTGAATAAATAGAGGCTATGTTATATGACTATTGCAAAATATGGAGTAATATAAGTGAATGGATAAATTAAAGGCCATGACGGTTTTTGTTGAAATTGCTGAGTCGGGTAGCCTGACAGCTGCAGCAGAAAAGCTCGGGCGCTCCTTACCTGCCGTGGTGCGCCTGCTGGCGGCTCTGGAACAACAGCTGCAGGTGCGCCTGTTTAACCGGACAACCCGCCGGATTGCCCTCACGGAGGAGGGGCGTCACTATCTGCAACATTGTCAGAAAATTCTCTGTGATATTGATGAGGTTGAGCAATCTCTGGTTAATGACCAGGTAGAACCCAGTGGCACCATCACCCTTACCGCACCGGTTCGTTTTGGTGAAATGTATGTTAACCCAGCTATCGTAAAATACCTGAAACAGCACCCCCAAATTCATATAAACCTGTTATTGCTGGATCGGGTGGTTAATATGCTGGAAGAGGGCATTGACCTGGCGGTGAGAATTGCGCATATTGGCGATTCTTCCGTTATTGCAAAACCACTGGGGAATATTCGACGGGTTATCTGTGCAAGCCCTGAGTTGCTTAAACAGCATGGTGTGCCACAAAGGCCCGAGTCATTTCGTGACTTTCCCTGTATACTCTTTAGCGGTTTCTCAAGCGGTAATAAATGGTATTTTCAGAATCATAAAAAGCGTATTAGTGTAAATATTAAAGGGCCCTATAAATGCAATCAGGTGAGCAGTAGTGTTGAGAGCTGTGTGAGTGGCCTTGGCTTCGGGCAGTTTCTCAGCTATCAGGTGATGCCCTGGGTGAAGCAGGGGCGTTTGAAAATTATATTAAGTGAGTATGAGCCTGAGCCATTACCCGTGAGTATTGTGTTCCATCATTCACGCCTTATGCCCCCGAGAGTTCGAATGTTTGTGGATTTTCTAAATGCAGAGTTAAGGCAGGCCCTGAACACGGGTTAATGGTTGAAGGGCTTATCTGATATGGATATTTATTATTTATTTTTCCCGCTTGATGAATAACAGGATACAATTCAGCAGTTTCAAAAAACAGAATTAAAATATGCATAAACCGCTTTTATCTCTTTCGCTGCGCCAGCAGGATTTTATTTTATTCAGTATTATGGGTGTACTGGCGGCCTGTGGTCTTATCTATGAGTATCTGTTATCACACTATGCAGGGCGTATATTAGGTGCTGTAGAGACGGTTATCTTTGCCATGATCGGGGTAATGATCGTTTCCATGGGCCTGGGTGCATTTGCTGCCCGAATTTTTAAGTCTTATTTTAATGCCTTTGTCTGGCTTGAGTTGTCGATCGCTTTAATTGGTGGTACTGCCGTTCTGGTTCTGGCCGTCACGACTGCGCTGGCAAATATGTTTCCTCAGATACTCTCTGACACTTTTTTTCTACCACCGGATTTAATTCCTCGAGGTGGCATGATTATCTGGGCAAATAATATCGCCAGCATCATGCCTTATGTTGCAGGCTTTATTCTGGGGTTTTTTATCGGTATGGAAATTCCATTGATTGCGAGTATTCGAGAGTCTATTTACGGTGAGCACCTGAAAAATAATACGGGCTCGGTGTATGGTGCAGATTATATTGGTGCCGGTATAGGCGCTGCGATCTGGGTGTGGTTTATGTTGAGCTTACCGCCAACCACGGCTGCGGTGATAACCGCCAGTGTTAATCTGCTGGTCGGTCTGCTGTTTTATATTGTGTATCGTAAACGAATCCATTATGGGGTGCTGGTTGTTGTTGCGCATTTGATGGTTGCAGGGGTGGTGGTGGTTATCGCGATTAACGGTATTCGCTGGGATAACGCCATGGAAGACCTGCTGTATAAGGACAAGGTTATATTTAGTTATAATACGAAGCATCAGCACGTAACGGTGACCGAGCGTATAATGGACCCGGCTAAACCTAAAATTATTTCTTTATTTATCAATGGTCGTTCGCAGTTTGCCAGTAATGATGAAAAAATTTATCATTCCATGCTGGTTGCTCCTGTGATGCACGCTGCGGCGCGTACGCAACATGTTTTAATTATTGGCGGAGGTGACGGCCTGGCATTGCGCGATGTGCTTCGCTGGAACCCCGATTCAGTCGACTTAATTGATATTGATGAGGCCATCGTTGATTTTTTTACTTTGCCCTATACTCAGTCAGGTGCAGCGGTAAATGAGAGTGGTGAAAAACCGGTCAATCTGCCTTTGTTGGAGCTTAATGAATATGCGTTTAGTGACCCCCGTGTGAAGACACATTTTGGGGATGCTTTTATTAAGGTTGATGAGTTAATAGAGTCACAGCAACTGTATGATGTCATTATTGTGGATTTGCCAGACCCAAGTCATCCGGACCTCAACAAGTTATACACGGCGCGATTTTATGCAAAGCTGAAAGGGGTGCTGGCAGGTGATGGGGCCATGGTGGTGCAGTCTACCTCGCCATACCATGCAAAAAATGCATTTTTGTCGATCGGTAAAACCGTTAAATATGCCGGTTTTCTGCATGTTGAGCAATACCATCATAATGTACCCAGTTTTGGCGAGTGGGGATGGACCATTGCGACTAAAAATGGCCTGTCTGCTAAATCACGAATTAGCCAGAGAAAAAGACTGGCGGTTGATGATGGATGGTCTACAAGGGGTGTGATACTCTCGGCTTTTGAATTTAATCGCCGCTTTTTTGATATTATTGATTCTATTAAAGTGAATAGAATCAATAATATGGCGGCTTATACCTATTACCAGAGCGACTGGGAAAAACAACAGGGCATATATTCGCCGTAGCGAAATAATTATTTGTCTATATTACTTGACATAATACGTCTATATGACATATTATGTCTCCATGCTGAATATTGGAGGAAATATGAGCAACGCAAAACTAGAAGAATTGATGAAGGAACTGGGTCAAAATCAGTTGTCAGACGGTACAAGTCTGTCGATTGAAATGTTTGACGGTGATAATTCTGTGGCCAGCATTAAAGTAGAGGACAGAGAAGAGTTTCCGATTTACATGACTGTAGATGAGGGGCAAATACTGTGTATTACCTATTTGTTTGGGGATTCACAGGTTGACCCTGCCAAGCGTGCTGAACTGGCCGAAGCTATGTTGAGCATGAATGTATCGATTCCTTTGTCAGCATTTTCTAAAATTGGCAGCCAGTATGTGATGTTTGGTGCTTTGTCACCTCGCTCAAGTATTGATGAGCTGCTGCACGAAATTGAACTATTGAGCGACAACGTGCTTGAAGCCGTTGACGCAGTATCAGATTACCTTAAGGAGGCTGCATAGCCATGAGTATATTTAGAAAACTAATTACCGCAGTACGTGGTGGCGCGACAGAAGTCGGTGAAGCCATTGTTGATACACAGGCTATTCGCATTCTGGAGCAGGAGTTGAGAGATTCTAAGTCGGCACTGAATGAAGCCAAAACCAATCTGACAGCCATTATGGCTGAAAAGATGGGAGTAGAGCGTAAGGTTAAAGACCTGGGTGCAAAAATCACTGAACATGAGGGTTATGTGATGCAGGCGCTGGATAAGGGTGATGATGCACTTGCCGGTGATGTGGCGAATAAAATCGCTGAATTTGAGCATGAGCTGACGATTCAACAGGGCATTCTTGATGGTTACTCTTCAAAAGTAACAACACTGAAGAAGCTGATTCGTCAGACTGAAAGAAACATTCAGGCAATGGATCGTGAGATTTCAGTGGTTAAAACAACGGAGAAAGTTCAGAAAGCCAATGACCTGGCATCGGCTAAATTCTCGGGTTCCAACTCTTCTTTGCGCAGTGCAACGGACTCTCTTGAGCGCATTAAGCAGCGTCAGCAGAAACGTGAAGATCAGGCGGCAGCAGCGCTTGAGCTTGAATCAGAAGAAAATGGCGGTGATTTGCAGGATCGGCTGAAAAATGCCGGCATAGTAGACTCTGACAGTTCTGGAATGTCAGTGCTTGAACGTCTTAAAAAGCAGAAAGAGAAAGCATAAGCATGGGGTTTCTTAAATCATTGTTTGGTGGTGGCGATGAGCCATCACCCCCTCGAAATATTGACTCTCCGCAGGCATTGCTGGTGGGTGATATTATGAAAATGGAGTTTGCTGAGCAGTCGGTTATCTCTGCCCAGACATTAAAGGTAAAGGAGCAGGTGTTTTATGATTTAAGTGCGGTTGAGAAGTGTAAAGCCGTGTCCGTTATGGACGGCGTTGACCGGCAGGTATATGTGTCATATAGCAGTGTTAACCCGGACAGGCCGCTGGAAATTGCGGTTTCGATTTTACCTGATGATGTGTTTGCGCTTTTTAAAGAAAAGGATTTTGTTGCTATTTTTGATGAGCCTGACAATACCGATCATCGATTAAAGCGCTCCGGTCATTTGAACGCGCCTGATTTTACTGAAGGCTTTGTTGCCGATTCATACTATCAGGAACGTACCAATGAAGCCTATCGCAGCACTAAAGACTGTAGAAATGCCCGGCTACGGGATGATGAGTGGAGTGCGTTTGATTATAAGTTGATGGTGGCTGATAATCGTCAGCATGCGGTTCGTATTGAGGTTTTTGACGGGGGTCGTACCGATGTTTACCTGATTGCGTATCTGGCGCTTAACAAAGTAGAAAATTACTGGCCAGCGACATAGTCAGCAATAACAGGCCTCTATAAAATCATGGTAATAAAAAAGAAAGTACCCCGCTCATGGACTAAATCTGACAAAAGTATTCGTGCTGTGCAGGTGGTTTTTGAGCTGGAGCAGGCGCAATCTAAAGCCCTGCGTATTAAGGCGATTGAAAAGGACCTGAGCCCTTCAGACTATATACGCGATATTATTGGCTTGCCTCGCAAGAAGCCGGTTCGTCCGCGTTTAAGTGTGAGTTTATCTGAAGATGACTATAAAATACTGGCTAAACGCTATAAATTAAAGCCCGGTGATAAAAGTTTGATCAGAGAACGAATTAAAGAAGAATTAATACAGGCAAATTAGTTATGAGGTAATGGTGCTTTATTAAGCTGCTATTTTGTAATAATTAAACGCTATCGAAACCTCAGGGCACCTCTAATTAATTAAAGAAGAGACTGACCGTATAAATAATGATTGCACTTACAGCAATAACTGGCAAAATTGACCGCTATTTTATGCCATGTGGTCGGTAGTGCATTGAATTTCCCGTTTCGGGCTGTTCTTTACTATGTGCCCCGGTAATATGAAAGCACTGGTTTCTAAGGAGATAAAATGAAAACAGTCAGTTTATTTAAAGCCCGGTATTTAACGGGTTTAATGCTCGTCACATTATTACTGCTCTCGGGTTGTGGCAATCGATTTGAAGAAGACCTGCGTTTAAAGCATAAAAGTGTAAAAGCGGCTATTTCCTATCTGGAAGGCCAGATAGTTGACAGGCAAATGACTAATATTCTGTTAATTATCAAATATGCAAATAGAATTATTCAGATTAAGCCTGATTATAAAGATGTTGCTCTGCTGTTGAAAAAAGAATCAACCACTGAGGGCAAGGCATTTCAGAGTTTGCTTAAACGCTTAAATAGCGTCAATCTTGTGCCCACCAGCGAGGCGGCGGCGGCACAAAGTCTGCAGGAGTTACAGTTAATTTCTGTGGCGGCGGATGAAGTAGAGTTTAATAATAACCTGGCGGATGTCGTTAATACCCTGGCTTCTTTTTCAGATGGCGAGCTGGCGGTTGTTGATGTGCCCGCATCGGATAAGTCATCGGCTCAGAAGGTGAATGCGCTGGTGGGTAACCCATCCTATGGTAACTGGCAGCGGGGCAGTGATGGCCGTTCATTCTGGGAATGGTATGGCATGTACGCGATGTTCAGCAATCTGACAGGCAGTCGTTATTATTATGACTCCTGGTCGTCACGTCCGCATTACAGTTATTATAATCGATACGGTCGCACCCGCTGGGGCTCAGGCTCTGATGTCAGCAGAAATTATAATTTAAGCAAGAGTTACCCAAGTAAATACAATAAACCGAGTGCTGCAACAAAAAGCCGGTATGCAACATCATCATCACGTTCTTCGAGTTTTGGAAGTGGGGGCTCAAGGTCATCTTCTAAATCAGCCAGCAGGTCATCGTCATCATCTAAAGGGACTTCTGGTAGTCGATCATCATCTTCCCGTTACAGTTCATACGGTTCCAGCAGCCGAAGTTCATCATTTTCCAGCTCTCGCAGCTTTCGTTCAGGTAAATAAGGAGATTAAATATGCTTTTAGATTTTATTAATGTCGATGTAGATTTAGCTCTTTTCTACCTGGTTGATTTTATTATTGCGGTTGCATTGCTGAGTGGTATGCGCTTTTTATCCGGCTTTGTTGGTAATGTTTCTGCAAGCCATGAAATATCCCAGAACGACAATTATGCTTTTGGTGTTTCTCTGGCGGGTGGCATGATTGCGGTGAGTATTATGCTGATGGGGGTTGTCTCTGGTGATGCCGGCTTTAGCCTGGCTAATGAGGCGTTTTCCGTCATAATGTATGGTGTAACCGGCATCATATTGATGTGGCTGACGCGCATTATTTTTGACCGTGTTTCATTTCCGCATATTTCTATTCATGAGCAGATTATGAATGGAAATCTGGCAGCAGGTATTATTGATGGTTGCAATATGATAGCAACCGCGCTGATTATACGTGCTGCCATGATATGGGTGGATGGCAGTACCTATATATCGGTACTGGCTGTTATTATCAGCTTTGTTGCATCACAGGTTATTATGCTGCTGGCAACTTATTACCGTCGTAAGGTGTTTGAAAAACGACACAGTGGATATAAAATTCATACCGCAATCGAAGAGAGCAATCTGGCCCTGGCACTGCGTTTTGGAGCGTATCGAATTGGCACAGCAATAGCTGTGAGTGCCGCTTTTGCAGCGATTGATTATGAACAGGAGGCATTTTTGACTGTATTTATGCTCTGGTTTGCTGCGGCGCTGGCCCTGTTCCTGCTATTGACACTGGTGGCCGTTGTTATCCGCCACGGCGTTTTACACCGTATTAATATTGCTGAGGAAGTCGGTCAACAGGCTAATATAGCCGTTGGAGCCATTGAAGGTGGAATCTATATTGTAGTTGGTTTGCTTATATCCGGTTTAATTGGGGCATAAGGTTATAATTAACTGTTTATTTTTGAATGATGGTAATAATAAGGACGTTTAGTGAGTTTAACCGCACATCAGCGACTGATACTTTTTATAGTTGCGGCATTTGTAATTGATTATCTGCCATTAATAAACCTGCCATTTTTATGGAGTGAGACGTTTTTTCATGAAATAAGCCATGGCTTGGCAGCGCTTGTTTCAGGCGGCTCGATTGTTAAAATCAACCTGTATTTTAATGGCTCAGGTTTGTGCACTACGCGGGGCGGCTGGCATCCACTGGTGAGCTTTTCTGGTTATGCAGGAAGTGCGCTGTGGGGGCTTTTAATATATCGTGTTGCAGATTCACTCACCGTTAAGCATGCCCGTGTTCTGGTTTCTGTGTTTATCGCAATGTTTCTGCTAACGTTAATATTGTGGGCACGTGATGTTTCAACCATCGCTATTTTGCTGGTATTACTGGCGATGTATACATTACCCCTTTATTTTTCGTTTAAAAAAGCCGTTAAATACTTTATACAGCTGGTTGGCATTTTTGTTCTTCTGGATGCTATACGCAGCCCCCTGTATTTACTTGACGGGCGGAGTCTGGGGGATGGTGCTGCGTTGTCTGAGTTGTTCTTGCTGCCGGAAATATTCTGGATTGGCTGCTGGTTTGTTATCGCCGTTGCCTGTCTATATAGCCTGTGGACGAGCTCCAGGAGGCGCTCGGGCTGACGGGTGTTAGATAAGTTTGCGACATAATATGTCTTGACGCAATATATCAAAAAGCGTAAGATTAAAGCGTTATAGCCCGATAACACAGGGGCTTTAGAGCTGCAGATTATTTTTGAAACAGGCTGTGATTGTTATTTAAACAGAGCCTGTTTCATATTTTTAAAAAATGATCTGCATCGATGAAATAATCAGCCTGGGCTGACAATAAAAACAGGAAGTGAAATGGAAACGAATGTCCTCTGGGAAATTCTGAGCGGCTATCCAACCGGTATATATACCGTGCTTATTGGCGTGCTGATGGTGTTCTGGTTGTTTGCTATTATTGGTGCGCTGGATATTGATGTTATTTCATTTGATAGTGATATCGACTTTGATGTAGATGTCGATATGCCGGGCTTTGTTGGTCTGCTTCATACACTGGGTTTTACCGGTGTGCCTTTCACTATTGTTCTCACGGTGCTGATTTTTCTTTCCTGGGTGTTCTCGTATTTTATGTCGGTTTATATAATCGCTGAGTTGCCGGGCACATTGCTGCAGATTCTGGCTGGTACGGCTACTCTGCTGGGTAGTTTTCTACTTGCCGTGCCATTAACAACCCGCATTATTTCACCACTGAGAAAACTTTCGTTGCAAAGCCATGCTAAAACCAATAAAGACTATCTTGGTGGGATGTGCACAGTTACAACACTTACTGTAGATGAGAAATTTGGTCAGGGTGAAATTGAAGCTGTAGGAGCCAAAATTATTGCTAATATCCGGGCTGAATCACCCAATAAAATGACCATGGGGGATATTGTCCGGCCTATTAGTTATGATAGAAAAGATAATGTTTATCAGGTGATCCCCCATGAAGAGTTTGAAAAAAATTTAAAAGAATAATTGTGGAACTGAAACCTGAAAAAAACAACTGGATCACAGAAAGTCTATGCAAGCCCTGATCTGTCTGGTTATACAAAAAATATCTATCGCCAATAAAGTGGCCACACATTTTTTAATACACCATACAAATCAATTGCTCACATATCATTTTTTTGACAATTATTTTTTTTCAGGATAAAAGCAGGTTGCTGCTTTTTTAAATATAAAATAAAACCAGGAGTAAGAAGCATGTCGTTTATATTGTTAGCTATCGCTGTACTAGCCGTTTTTCTAATAGGTGGATTTTTCCTCTATGCCAGCTTTTATAAAAAAGTGGATCAGGGTAATGCGATGATCGTCAATACCACAAGAAATGAGCCTGACGTCACCTTTACGGGACGACTGGTCATTCCGGTTATTCACCGTAAGGAAGTAATGAATATCTCATTGAAAACGATTGAGATAGATCGACGAGGTAAAGATGGTTTGATCTGTAAAGACAATATTCGTGCTGATATTAAGGTTGCATTTTTTGTACGGGTTAATAAAACAGTTGAAGGTGTTCTGGAAGTTGCACAGTCAATCGGTTGTGAACGGGCTTCAGATCAGGTAACCCTGGAAGAATTGTTCAGTGCCAAGTTTTCAGAAGCGTTAAAAACCGTGGGTAAACAGTTTGATTTTTCAGACCTCTATCAGGAGCGAGATACCTTTCGTGATGGTATTAAAAAGGAAATTGGTGATAATTTAAACGGTTATTCACTGGAAGATGCCGCAATTGATTACCTGGAACAAACGCCTGTAGAAAGCCTTGATAGAGATAATATTCTGGATGCTCAGGGTATTCGTAAAATCACCCAGCTAACGGCTATTGAACATATCAGCACAAATGATTATCTTCGTGATGAAGAAATGAAAATTAAGAAAAAAGATGTTGAAACCCGAGAAACGGTGCTTGAGTTAGAGCGTCAGGAAAAAGATGCAGAAGCTAAACAGCAGCGCGAGGTGGCTTCAGTTGTCGCCAGGGAAGAGGCGGAAACCAGAAAGATACAGCAAGAGGAACGTCTGAAATACGAAGAAGCGCGTATTGACACTGAAGAAAAAATTGAAGTGGCAGAAGAAAATAAACAGCGTGAAGTTGAAGTGGCGAATTTAAACCGCTTACGTGTTGTGGTTACCGAAAAAGAACAGGTGAAACGCGCACAGGAACTCGAAGTTGTACAGCGTGAGCGTGCAGTTGAGCTAGAAGAAATTGAAAAAGAAAAAGCACTTGAAATTGAGAAGAAAAATATCGCCGATGTGGTGCGTGAGCGTGTAGTTGTCGAAAAATCTGTTGCAGTAGAAGAAGAAGAAATTAATAAAGTGCGTCTGGTGGCAGATGCACAACGTGAAAAAGAAGCTGCGATTATCAAAGCGGAAGGTGAAGCTCAGGAAGCACTGGTTAAAGAGATAAAGGCTGCTGAAGCAGATGAGAAAAAAGCGGTTCATAAAGCCAGAGAATATGAAGTTCTGGCTGATGGACGTTTAAAAGCCGCGGAGTTTGATGCTCAATCGAAGATTAAGGAGGCCGAAGGTCTTGAGGCTGTACAGGCTGCTCCCGGTCTTGCCAGAGCACGGGTTCAGGAAGCGCAGGCTGAAGCAGATGAAAAATCGGGCCTGGCAGATGCGAAAGTATTAGAAGAGAAAATGCTGGCACAGGCAGTGGGTGAAGAGAAGGTTGGCATAGCGGCGGCTAAAATAAAAGAGGCCGATGCCACAGCAACTCAGGTTATGGGCGAAGCCGAAGCTGTTGCCACCAGAGTTATGGGTGAAGCGGAAGCCAGTAAAATTGCTGATCGTTTTGATGCAGAAGCACAGGGCCTTGAGAAGAAATTTGTGGCCATGCAGAAAATGGATGAAAACACTCGCAGCCATGAAGAATATCGCATGAATCTTGATCTTACACATGAGCAAACTATGGAGCGTATTAAGTCCAATGTTGAAATTGCCCACGATCAGGCAGAAGTGCTTTCAACTGCACTGGGTGATGCCAATATTGATATTGTTGGTGGTAATGGTGAGTACTTTGAAAAATTTGTAAATGCACTTGCGGTTGGTAAATCTATAGATGGTGTTGCAGATAAGAGCAAAATTGTGAGCAAGGCGATTGAAGGTCATATGAGTGGAGATGAAAGCTTTATTGGCGATATAAAAGATATTGTCTCAGGCTTAAGTAATGGCAGTGGTAATATACAGAACTTAACCGTGAGTGCTTTTTTGTCTCAGGTCATGAAGACAGGAACGGCAGAACAGCAGGACCTGATTAAGCAGTTAATGGGCTCAATGCCAAAAGATACAAAATAGTCTAGATATTTTTCAGTTCTGTATAAATCCCGGTTTTTACTGCCTGGCTTTTTACCGGCCGGTTCTTTACTGAGGTTTTGTTCAGAATCTGTAAAGCTGTAAGGGCTGTTTAAATTTACAGGTGAATTTAGTATTGATGCACAGGCCTATCAGATAAGGCCTGAATACATAAAGGATAGTCAAAGTGGTTAGTGTAAAACCGGATCATAACACTGAAGTAGAAGATGCTGTAGCTGAAGGTGGCGCTTATGAGCTGATTCGTAAACGTCTGGAAGATCAGGCAACGCAACTGGATGTAACTGCTCGCAAGCTTAATGGTGAAAGGCTGCAGGAGTTTGGTGAAACATCCATGGGTGTTGCAGGTCGTGCTCGTGTACGTACTGAAAATAACTGTATCGCCCGTGATATTGTTCAGGTCAGCGATTATCTGTTATTTGGTTATAATGTCTTCATTGGCCTTAAAACTGAAACAGCTGTTAATGATGTATTTGGTCTGTATAAACTGGTTGAAACAGAAGAAGGTTATAAAATTGAAGCTGCGGATGTAAGTGACAGCTTTCTCGATGATAAAAAATTCATGACCGAGTTTCATGAATTGTATTCCTATTACAAGCAAACGCATTTATTAAAATTACGAAAAACACATAATCGTTTACTGGCATTTTTTCAGATTGGTGAAAAAATTGAAGATGTACGCGTGTTTCGTTGGTCAATTGAAAACAGTGGCGTTATAAAATATATAGATGATCGCGGTGAACGCGAGTATTCAAGGCCCTCGCGCTACGATTTTGAGTGGATAGATGTAAGTCGTAAGAATCATGTAAATGGAAAACACCCGCACATTAGTATACTGGATGAGTTGTTTATTGAAACCATTGGTGGTCATTTAACCATTAAGGTTGAAAATAACACAGAGGATGGACTGGGCATATATCAGGAGGATGTTGAGGATAAAAACCAGTCCCTGGCAGATGCAAATATACAGTATGCAAAAGCGGGTTCTCTTATTTTATTGAGAGTGCAGCCTTATCGGGAAAACAACTGGCGTTATATTGTTTTTAACACAATTAATAAACAGATTAACCGCATTGATGCCTTGCAGGATGCCTGTATACAGTTACCGGAAGATCACGGCATTATTTACCCCGGTGGTTACTACCTGCAAAGTGGTGAAACAAAGAGTTTTGGTGATGAAGCGCAGGGTATGTTTTTTGAAAATGCTATTTATTCGCCTAATGGTGAGGATGTACTCTACCTCTTTTACAGGGCGCTTGAAGGCAAACTTGGGCTGTTTAATTATAACCTGATTCGCAAAGAACTTTCTACGCCACTCTATGGACATGGTTTTAGTCTGTTTGAAGATGGTAAAGCTATTTTATTTACGGCTGAATCTGAAGAGCCCTCGCGTAACCATCCAATGCAAATATGGGAAACCCCCTTTGTCAGTGATAATTACGCCAGCAATCAACCAGAGAGCCAGACCTTTTTCGGTAAAATTGGTAATGCAGAACTGGTACGTGCCATATCTGAAATATACAGTCTGGTTCGTGCAATACGTGATCAGTCGGCTTCAGCGATTCTCTATGAAAAGCTTATAGAAAATTGCGACAAACTGTTTTCGACTTATTACTGGATTGAAGATAAAAACTTACAGAACTTAAGTGCTCAGGTTAAAGATATACGTAAAACGGCCGAGCTGGTGCTGGATGAGTTTGAAAAAGTAGAAAGTATTCGCGCCAAGGCAAATGAAGCGATTCAGAAGGCGGAGTTGACTCAGAAAAAATTATTCAGTTCGATTGCACGCTTTGAATGGAAAACACCCGGTGATTTTATAGCAGCGCTGGATGAAATCCGTAAGCACCGTGGTCATCTGGTGACTATTAGAGATTTACGTTATATAAACAAAGCTCGTATAGCCGAATTAGACACTGCATTAGAGAAAGAACAGGCGCGTCTGAGTCAAAATACCGTGCGTTTTTTGAATCAGGAAAGTGCATTTATTGAATATACTCTACGGATTGATGAGTTACAGGAAATCATTCCCTCAATTGAAACGGTTTCCGAGCTATCTCCGATAATTGAAGAACTGGAAAAAATGAGTGCTGGTCTGGATCTATTAACCGAGATGTTAGGCACACTTAAAGTCGATGATGCGACTGTTCGAACGAAAATTCTGGAGTCAATCTCTGAAGTTTATGGCCGCTTGAATCAGACCAAAGCGCATGCCCGCAATCAGAATAAATCTCTGGGCTCAGCGGAAGCGATTTCTGAATTTGCTGCCCAGTTCACCCTGTTTTCGCAAAGTATTACGAATGCCCTGAGTTTGGCGACAACACCTGAAAATTGTGATGACCAACTGACACGGCTGATTTCTCAACTGGAAGAGCTGGAGAGCCGGTTTAGTGAGCATGATGAGTTTCTTGCGGATATTTTAAGTAAACGAGAAGAAGTGTATGAGTCGTTTGAATCCCATAAACAGGCGCTTCTCGATGAGCGACAAAGGCGTATTCATAATTTATCGAATGCGGCGGAACGAATATTGGAAGGGGTTTTCAGGCGTACAGAACGGTTTAGCAAAGCGGATGAAATTAATACTTTTTTCGCCTCGGATGCGATGGTCTCCAAGTGCCGTGATCTTTCTGATCAGCTGAGAGAGCTGGGGGATTCGGTTCGTGCAGATGATATTGACAGCCGGCTTAAATTTGCAAAAGATCAGTCGGTGCGATCACAAAGAGATAAGCAGGATATTTTTGAGGATGGCGGCAGTATTATTAAATTAGGCCGCCACCGCTTTAGTGTTAATACTCAGACAACCGATTTAACCATAGTGCCAAAAGATGATGAGTTAGCACTGCATCTAACAGGAACAGATTATTTCGATGTAATTGATAATAAACAACTGGTGAAACTGCAATCGTACTGGCAACAGTCATTTGTGTCTGAATCATCAGATGTTTATCGTGCTGAATATCTTGCCGCATCAATTCTTTCGGCGGCAGATGCACGCGAGGAAGGCCTTGATCTGCAACGGCTTCAAAAAGCGAGCCTATCTGAAGGTGAGCTTTTAAAACTGATTAAAAAATTCATTTCTACTCGTTATCAGGAAGGCTATGAAAAAGGTATTCATGATGCAGATGCAGCCAGAATACTGCAGGTTTTACTTTCTATCAGGAAGCAGGCGGCACTATTACGTTATCCGCCTAAAGCACGTGCTTTGGCTATGCTATTCTGGATGGCACACTCCACTGACAGGGAGAAATATGATGAATTCCAGTGGCACTCACGAGCGCAAAGTGCTGAGCTTCTTGCGGGTTCATTTAACTCTGAAAGCGCCTATTTAAAAATTCGTAAAGAAGTTTTTCTGCAACTGAGCGAGTATTTTAATAAATTTGAACTTGATATCTCTACACAGGATTGTCAGTTATCCGCGGAGTACCTGTGTCACGAGCTTACGGCTGAAAAACTGGTATTTAAATGCAGTCAATACGGTTCATTGCTGGCGACTAATCTTAAAGAACACCTTAAAAAAATCAGGCATTTAAGTGCTTATCAGAAAATACTGGATGATCTTTCAGGTTCAATCGATAAACAATGGGCTTTGGTTGAGTCCTGGCTGGATGGATATTTAACATTTAGCAAAAAAGAAGATATTCGTCGATTTATACCTGAAGCAATTGCGATCATACTCGCTGAACAGTCGTTGACGCTTGAAACTCGATCAGTTGAGCTGCAGCTAACGGTAACTAAACTGATGGGGGATCATCCGCGAGTTGAAGAGCAGTCAATGCTGGTTGCGCTTGATGAATTTACCAGTCGTTTACACAGGCATATAAATCAGGTTGTTCCGGAGTACCAGACGTTCTTGCAGTTAAGGCAGTCGGTTGTGGAAGATGAGAGAGAAAAACTACGACTGGAGGAATTTAAAGCCAGACCACTTAGTTCATTCGTGCGTAATAAACTGATTAATGATGTATACCTTCCCCTGATAGGCGATAACCTGGCCAAGCAAATGGGTACAGTAGGTGAAGATAAGCGTACCGATTTAATGGGACTGTTATTGCTTATATCACCACCTGGTTATGGCAAGACAACATTAATGGAATATGTAGCCAGTCGTATGGGGTTGATTTTTATGAAAATCAACTGTCCGTCATTGGGGCATGATGTGCACTCACTGGATCCGGCTCAGGCTCCTAATGCTACCGCACGACAGGAACTTGAAAAAATTAATCTGGGTCTTGAGATGGGCAATAACGTGATGCTGTACCTGGATGATATTCAGCATACTCACCCTGAATTTTTACAGAAATATATTTCACTCTGTGATGGTTCACGGCGAATTGAAGGTGTATGGAAAGGTAAAAGTAAAACCTACGATATGCGAGGCAAAAAATTCTGTGTAATTATGGCAGGTAATCCCTATACAGAATCTGGTGATACCTTCAAAATCCCGGATATGCTGGCTAACCGCGCGGATATTTATAATCTGGGTGATGTTCTAAGCGGTAGAGAAGAGCAGTTTTCCATGAGTTATATTGAAAACTGTTTAACCTCTAATGCGATTCTTGCTCCACTGGCAACACGTAATATGGAAGATGTTTATAAATTTATGCGTATGGCTAAGGGTGAAAACATTGCTAATACTGATCTGGAGCACAGTTACAGTGGTGCAGAAGTTAATGAAATTGTTACTGTTTTGCAAAAACTTTATAGAGTGCAGGAAATGGTTTTAAGGGTTAATCAGCAATATATTATTTCAGCTGCACAGGATGATAAATACCGCGTGGAACCCTCTTTTAAGCTTCAGGGCAGTTATCGTAATATGAATAAAATGGCTGAAAAAATCAGCGGTATTATGAACGATAAGGAACTGAATAATATGATACGTGATCATTATCTGGGGGAAGCTCAAACTCTGACATCCGGTGCGGAAGAAAATTTACTCAAGTTAGGTGAATTAAATAATAGCCTGACGGATGAAGAAAATGAGCGCTGGCTTCAGATTAAGCAGGATTATGCCCGCATTCAGAGTATGGGGGGGGATGATGCAGATCCGGCTACAAAACTGGCTAACCAGGTTTCGAAAATTAGCCAAAACCTGAATGGCATTCAGGAGGTCTTAACTGATCGTTCAGATACTTCAGAGCCACTGGCATCGATAAAGTCTGAGCTGAACCAAATTGGGCAGTGGCTTAATAAAGCAGAAATGAATATTGAAGTCGTTAACCAGCCGGTACCGGGTATGGATAAGGTACTGAGTTCGATGGGAGACGCGATTACCGTATCACTACTACCGGTTGTCAGTGCTATGGAGCATAAGTTGCAAATGGATCATGATATCTGGGTTCGGGTTAAGGCTCTGGGCGAAGACATTAGTAACCTTAAGCAATCTATGCCGCTTATTGCTCGAATGAAACGCAAGGCCGTGCAACCCAAAGAACCACCTGCTCAGCCACCCACGAATAAAACTGAAAAGTAGGGAAGTTGCCATGCTTTGTCCGGCGTGTGAGGGTTCATATAAAAAAATTAAGCTTGATGAGCATCTGCTCGGAAAGTCCTGTATCGTATGTGAAGGTGTAAGTTTTACACTCAGTGATTACCTGTATTATCTTTCTCATTCCAGGCCAGTTGAGGAAGAGCCTGTCTCAGGCACTGATAATGTCATTATGCTGGCAGATACAAAGAAAGCTATGGTCTGTCACTGTGGACATGTCGTAAGTAAATTTAGTATAAGCCATGAAACAGACCGACGAATAGATTATTGTTCAGCCTGTCAAACGGTCTATCTGGATAAAGGTGAGTGGGAATACCTGAAAAGTGTTCAGTTGCGTAATAAAATTAATAGCTTATTTACAGATTCCTGTCAGAGGCAAATTAAACTCGATGGAACCCGGCAGGTTTTAACGAATAACTATAAAGAAAAACTGGGAGCAATAAACTACGATCATATGACGAAGGTAAGAGACTGGATATATAATAGCCCGGATAAAGATCTGATTTTGTCCTTTTTAAATGCAAAAGATCCCTATTCAGTTCTCAGGTAATGAATTTTTCAGTAGATAATTTTCAGGGATATAGAATGCCGGATTAAATTTCGCGGCTTTATTTTTTCAGATGTTAAATATTTCTAACTATATTAAGTTTTATCGTAAGTGTTATCGTTCTGATAATCGGGATTTATCCATCTGGAATGTATTTAAATTAACAGACAGCTACTGGCTGGATTCTGACACTGAAGAGCTTGCCGCAGGGGATTTCATGCGAATTCCACTGCCGGATAAAGAAGCAGAGCTATTATTTAAGAAGCAGCAATTAAAAATACGCGAAACTAACCTTGTTTATGGTGTTGTCTTTATCACCGGAAAGCTAAGTGGTCTCAGTGGTTTTGTGAGTGAACGAAACATCTGTAGCCCTCTGATATATTTTGATGCCGAGATAAAAAAGCATGATGATAATTATTATTTCAGTATTGATCGGGAGAATTCCCATATAAATACCCCATTGATGTCAGAAATAATATCCAACGAAGAAGGGGCGGCGGCATCAGGTGATTTTCCAACGGTTAATGAAGGCATTGATAATCTGCTGTTAGGCAGTATTGTTAGCTGGTTAAATCATAATACAATCGTTGAGAATACACTCGAACTTGTGCGTTACCCGAAGTTGCTGAATAAAAGAAGCATTAAAGGTTTAATGGACAGTGATAGCTCAATTTGTGCTGTTTCTGCTGCGGCACTGATGCTGGTGGACAGACCGAAAGGATCACGTGGTATTCTGCATGAATTAAAGTTGCTTGAATCGGCTGCTCATTTCTCACCGCCACTAAAAGCGTTGTTTGAGGGTAAAAGAGTTGAATCTTTAAAGAACAGCGTAGATGTAAATAAAATCCCCGGCTTATTGAGTGCTTCACAGGTAAAAGCTCTGGAGATTTCAGCAAATGAAGTTCTGGGTCTGGTTTCAGGGCCACCAGGAACGGGTAAAAGCTATACTATTGCTGCGATAGCTCTGGATAGACTTTTGCACGGTGAAAGTGTGCTGATTGTAAGTGAGACAGACCAGGCACTGGATGTTGTTAGTAATAAGCTTGCTGAAAATTTTAATGTTAGTAATGCTGTACTTAGAACTGGAAAGAAAGAATTTCTTAAAGAACTTAAAAAATCAATTGATAACTGGCTTAAATTTGGTGTGGAGCCGGTTCATGATTCTGATATACAGGAGTTGCAAAGCTCACTGCAAGTTACAAAAAATAAAATAGATCGTAATGAACGAGAGTTTATTGCCAGAGCAAACAAATCAACCGGCTGGGGACAGGTGCTTGCAAAGTCCGGCAATAAACCCAGGCCTTCGATAATTGATCGTATAAAATGTGCTTATATTAAATGGAGAGTAGAGAATTCTGATTTTCACTGGGAAAAAATAATAGAATTACAGCGGCTTTTAGAAAAACGAGACGCAGATGCATCTCGCTACTTGAAAAAACACTTAGGGAAGTGTGTGCAGGATCTGCTGGAGCGTAATCGTCTGGATCTGTCAAAATTTAATATGGCAATAAGAGCTCGAAGCTCTCATAAACAGTTATCTCTACACAGTGAAATTAATCATAATTTACTGTTCAGGGCATTTCCGGTCTGGCTTTCAACACTGGATATGGTTCACCATAGTCTGCCACTGAAAAACCAGTTGTTTGATTTGCTTATAATTGATGAGGCCACTCAATGTAATATTGCTGCTGTATTGCCTGCTCTACAAAGAGCAAAGCGCGTGCTTATTGTTGGCGACAGTAAGCAGTTAAAACATGTCTCATTCATTTCATATAAGAAGGAGAGAAAAATTCTCAATGACTGTGCTCTGGATGATTCGTATTATGATGCATTTAGTTATAAAAAAAATAGCATTCTTGATCTTGTTTCTAACTCCATAGTGTCGCAGAAATCAGTAGTTATGTTAGATGAGCACTATAGAAGTAAACCGGATTTAATATCTTTTAGTAATTCGAAGTTTTATAACTCACGCCTCAAAATAATGCAGCATCGTCCAAATGAATATATGTCGGGTAATATATATGTAAAGCAATGCACGGGCGTTAGAAATACTAAAGGTGTTAATAATGATGAAGCATTAGCAGTTGTCGAACAGGTAAAAAAATTGATTACTGAACATTTTGAATTTGATAGAAAACCTTCGATCGGAATACTCTCGCCTTACAGGGATCAGGTGGTGTATTTACAGAAGCTACTTTTAAGCTCGGTTTCCTCGTCTGATATTGAGTTATTTTCAATACGTGTAGCAACGCCCTATGGTTTTCAGGGCGATGAAAAAGATTTTATGATTCTTTCAATGTCTGTTGATAATGATTCCAGACGTGCAGCGGCATACCTCAATAAGGAAGATATGTTTAATGTAGCTATTACGCGATCTCGTCAACGTATCTATATTTTTACATCTATTGATCATGAAATATTGCCGATTAATAATTTGTTTAGAGAGTACATGGAGTCGATTGAGTCTGCTGTAAATGTAATGCAGGTTAATGAGATTCAGTTTGACCGGTTTCAACAGCAAGTCTGTGAGGTATTAAATGGGCTGGGTATAACTACTTTTCGATCTTATCCGGTAGCGGGGAGGAATGTCGATATTTTATGTAGCTTGGGAGATAGAAATCTGGCTATTGATCTCATTGGGTTTCCGGGGGAATTCAATGGTTTTCTGGAACTTGATACCTACTATCTTTTTTCCAGGGCGGGGCTTGAGATATTTCCCCTGTCTTATGGTCTGTGGTCAATAAATAATGAGTTATGCCTGAAAGAAATACTGGGGCGTCTCTGATCAAGTATACCGTGCCTCTGGCTCACCTGTAAGCCTCACCCGAAATTTACTGGGAGGGCGTGACCTGAAGTACAGATCTACTGTGGTATGCTTCTTGTAAAGTCGGGCCATTCACTGCGATGTTTTGGTTTGTAGCTAAAAGTGCTCGAGGTCACGCTTAGGCATGGTAGACTTGATTAGAGGTTCCTCAGGCAGGCTAGACGTCTCTGCTCTACAATAAATAGAGTGTGTTATTAAAGGTGATTTGAATGAGTGATAAGCAGTTGTTACAGGAGAGAATTGATCGGCTAGAAGCATCAGTTAATGAAGCGTATAAAGGCTTCTCCAGTACAATCGATGGGTTAAAAATTGAACTGTCGAGACTGCGTGAAAGGTCTGAATCAATGTCTTGCGATACGACAGAAGATAGCTGTTTATACTTTCATTCAATCAACGGTAAAGGTCGTGTGCAGTTCGATATTGCATCAAATCAGTTTCCGATTGACGGTGCACTACTTACAGATGAAAATCAGACATTACATGAAGTTGATGATGTTGTAGCCGAAAATTCAGTGCATAATATTCAGTCGCAGAAGCGTGATGACGTTGAACGGACACAGCATACAGAGCGTTCAAATATGCAGCGCTCAGAAACTGACAGTATGGAGCAGTCTGAGCCTGGCTTTATTAGTTCATTTCTATCGGCTTTTTTTCAGGCTATTATTGCTTATGTGGTGAGTTCGTTATCTGCTTTTTCATCGCCAGTTCAGGAGTTATTCCAACGGGTGGTAGCCCTGTATCATCATTATCAGAAGCAGGGTAAGGCCCCTGTTTTTCTAATGACAGTCGGTGGTCTCGTGACCCTGACACTGGGTTTTGGTTATTTACTCCAGTATTCATTTAACTCACTATTTAACGACACATTAAAAGTTATTTCCGGTTTTGTTATTGGTGGAGTCGTTATTACGCTGGGCGTTTTTCTATCGAAGAAAAAAACTGAGTTCAGAGATTATGCAGCGAGCGTAATTGCCCTGGGTCTGGTTTTTAATTATTTAACGGCTTATTTTATAGGGCCATATTTTAATATTGTCAGTGAGACCAGTGGTTTTATATTACTGCTATTGATTACCGGGGTGTCCTTTTTACTGGCTGTTATATACGAAACCCGAATAATTTCTGCTTTAACATTAATAGGTGGTGTTTTTATGCCATTTATTGTTGGTGATGCTGAATCAGCGGGTGGGGTTTTTCTTGCTTATTTGCTGATTTTATCGTTTGCCAACCTTTATCTATCCCGTCGAATTAACTGGCCAGCACTGTCACAGGCTACGTTTTTTTTAAGTCTGTCAGTTATTGAATTTATTGGTATTAGTGAAGCCATGTATCCATTGGCTGCAATTGCGCTGTTATCCGGGTTTTTCTATGCATATACCTATTACTGGTCATTTAATGGCTTGCAGGTTAAGAAGAGTCTGACAAACAATAATCTGACTATTTTAATAGCAAATACATTCTACTTTATATATGTTGTATTACAGATTCAGGTTGACGCTGCTTTTATAGCGGGGGTATTTGCTTTTCATGCCGTTGTTTTAATGTTTGTTATCAGATCGTTAAAGCTGATGGCGACGCTTATAGCACCTGTCTACCTGCTAATGTCTGGTCTGTTGATTGCGGTAGCTGTTTTTGTTTTGTTACCCGCGGACATTGCCAGTATTGTCTGGGCAGTTGAAGGTCTTTCCATGCTGTATATTGGCTTTAGGTATTCACATAAAGCTATTCGGGCAGAAGGTTCAGTTATTTTTATCATAGCAATGGTGAGCTTGCTATGGCACATACTTATCGCCTTCGATAGATTTTTTGTTTCAGTTGATGATTCAGGGGTTGTATGGCAGTGGGTTAACTTGAGTGCCTTTGGTTTGTTGAGTTTTATTGCTTATCGTATTGTCCAGTATTCTGCTGCTGATGCGACAACTGTAGAATTAAAATCTGCTTTTATACTGAATGAAATATTCACCTTCTGGGGAGGCGTGTTTTTAAGTTTACTGATTGTTCTGAATATGTCTTCTGCTATGGCTGTTATGGCATTTGTTCCCATGGTCTGGTGTTTTTATCGAGCTTCAAAACACCGATTAATATTCGCTCAGGTAACAGGTTATGCTTTAGTTTTAGCATTTGTCGGGCAAATTGTATACGGTGTTTTTTATTCTTATCCTGCTTCATATGTTGTTAGTCAACAGGGAGTCTTTAGCTGGATAGCGGCTATTGAGTTACTTGCGTTTATGTGGGGTATGAAATTTTATTATATTCAATCAAATATAAATGGGAAAGGTCGAAGCTTATCGTTCAAGATGCATTACCTGACTTTTTTTATACCCGCTGCATTGCTTGTTTTGTCTATTTTTAATTTATTTAGCCACCACATTTACTTTATTAATCCACTGGAATTCAGTTATTTATGGTTTGATTTGATTGTGATTGGTGCACTGATTTATGTTTTATTTAGATTGGTGGGCATTGTGGATAGTATTTATGGAGACAGTATTGGTACAATCGAATCATTAAAATATCGCTATATTTTAAATGAGACCTTATCATTCTACGGTGCTATTTTCTTTCTCTACTCAGTTGCAATACTAACGGGTGACTGGGCGTATAATGCCGCTATAATTCCATTATTATATTTATTGCATCGTGGAATTAAAAATAAACTGCCATTAACTGAGTACCTGGCCTGGTCACACTTTGTACTGTTTGCTGTGATGACCTATTTTGCCTATGAAGACGTAGGTAATATGCATTTTTCAGAACAGTCGTTTGCAACTATGGCAGGATGGCTTGAAGTTCTTTTGAGTGCCTGGGCATTGCAGTTTATTTATAAACGGCTGGATTCTCGATCAGCTGGGAGCGAGGCATCAGTATATGTTCGCACCGGAGTATATTTATTATTGCCGGTTCTATTTATACCCCGTGTTTTACGTTTATATGAAGAATATTTGAGTGTTGCACTGTGGGTGTCTTTCACTATCAGCTGGTTAATGTATAAAAAAATTAAAATACAGGCACTATTAATTGAGTTGAGTCTTTTGTTTTTGGTTGCAGCATTGAGTGCGGTATTGCTAATGTTTGCTGCTATTAATGGGAACAATGAATTGCCGGCTCTTATCTCCCTGGTTTCCGGTGTGGTTATAGTAAGCGCATTTCATTATGTTGAAAAAACGCTCTCTAATAAAAATGTTAAAAACAGTGCATATTATGTGCTAATTTTGATCAGTCCTTATTTTTATGGTTTTGCAGTAGCGGCCTTTAGTTATGCTGCTTCTCATCAGCTTTCTATTTCAGTGGTTATGAGTGGCCTGTTTCTGCTTTACCTGTTAGTTGAACGCAGGCTTTTGAATATCATGCGTGATACTTTGAGTCTGGCTTATGGCCTAAGCTGGTTAGCACTGTCAGCTTTACCTGTTATGATATTTACTGAAACAGTATTTTCGTCTGCCGGGTTTTCGGGTATAACAATATTGTTGGTGTTGAATCTGATTTCAATATCCGCTCTGTGGTTTATTAGTCATCAGCGTATTGCTGTTTTTCAGGTATTTAAACATAGAGTGATTACACAGAATATTCAGTTCTGGATGTTTCATGGCTTAGTTATTTTGACTTACACGGGATCATTAAACCTGGTTTTTACAAGCGGATCGGTAGGGGTGTCGATTGCATTATTGATTCATGCTGTTGCTCTGTTATTTTTAACATTATCTGATCGTTATCAGGCGCTGTTTCGTCTTTCTCTGGTTTTGTTTGCTGTTACAGCGGTGAAAGTGATATTTTATGATATGCAAGACTTTGAGAATTTGCACAAAGTTATCGCATTTATGGTGATAGGCTCTATTTTAATGGTAGCAGCATTTCTTTTTCAAAAACTACGCAATAGACAATTATTATGACACTAAAAGATCTGGAAAAAATACTGACTGAGAGCCTGCAAGACTTTAAGCTTGATCAGAGTGAAAAAATTAAATTTAAAGAATTATCTGAAACATTAACGGATGATCAGGTCGGATTCATAAAAAACAGGGCTTTTGACTTGAGTCGTCCCTTCGTTGAGCAGGGAGGAGAGCTGGCGGTACGAGTACATAACTGGCTGGAACGTGTGATAAAGGCAATTCAACCTGTTCAGTCAGGTGTCCAGATAAAATCATCAGCCTATTTTAGTCCCGGTAAGGACTGTAGAAATAATATTATTCGCTTAATAAAAGGTGCTAAAAAGACTGTATCTATCTGTGTTTTTACAATTTCTGATAATAAAATCACCCAGGCTATAATGGATGCCCATAATCGAGGTATAGATGTTTCAATTATAAGTGATAATGACAAGGCAAATGACAGGGGGAGTGATATTTATCAGCTGATGGATAAGGGGCTTAATGTTATTTTAGATGATTCACCGTATCATATGCATCATAAGTTTATGCTGGTAGATAGCAGAGTGCTTCTCAGTGGTAGCTTCAACTGGACGCGAAGTGCTTCTGATGTAAACCAGGAAAATATACTGATTTCATATGATGATGATCTGGTATCGTTATTTAATCAGAATTTTGAAAAATTAAAGCGTTCTTTTAAGGCTTAGATGTTATGAAATTGTCTACAAATACATTAAAATACAGGGTAACTCCACACTGGGTTGTTAGATACAGGGCATTTTAATGAGTAATATTGATCAATTTGAAAGTCTATTTCGATCTGCTATACGGGATGTGTACGAGTACCGAAAGCTTAGCTTTAAACATCCGCTTATTGTTACTGATTTACAGGGCCAGGCGGATATGGATTTTATCAATCAGGTTAAACTGTTCTCACAAACAACTGATATTGCTGGTAATGGGGAGTGGCACTATTTAAATAAGGATGATTTTTTTAGTACTTCGGAGTTGTTGAATGCGGTAGAAGCGTTAAAGCCGGATCTGATTTTTACTTATAGAAATATGCACAGTGAAGCCTGGAAGTATCCTCATAGCCTTGGAGAGCATCTTGATGTTCTTATTCAGAAGACGGATGTGCCGGTTTTTATAATGCCTCATCCGACGGCGGGCTATGCTCATGATCATGCAATGAAAAACTGTGATGTTGTAATGGCATTGACAGATCATTTATCAAATGATCATGAGCTGGTGAATCATGCGGTATACTTTACCCAGAATAAAGGGACTCTGTATCTTGGGCATATTGAAGATGTTGATATTTTTAATCGTTATATTGAGGCAATATCCAGAATACAGACAATCAATACCGATGAAGCCAGGGAAGAAATTGCTAAAGAATTATTAAAACAGCCTGAAAGCTATATAAATTCAGTGATTGAACATTTGAGCGAAAAAAGTCTGGATATGCGTGTTATTTCAGAAGTCAGTTTTGGTCATCATTTAACTGAATTTAGAAAGCGTATTGATGATTACCGTGTGGATTTACTGGTAATGAACGCTAAAGATAGCCAGCAGATGGCTATGCATGGGCTGGCTTACCCGTTGGCGATTGAGCTGCGCCAGATACCTCTGCTAATGATTTAGGCCGGCCTTGATCTTTGCACTTATGACACGTTATTAGGAAAAAAACGCACCATTATGTCGACACAAACTGATATTACAGAACCCGTATTTCAGATGGCTGAAGTAACCCCTGAAATAACCTGGATTTTTACTGCATTACTGGCGTTTATGATTTTGAGCCTGGCAATGGAAGAGAAAATACATGCTAAGAAATCGTTGATTGTGGGCATTTTTGCGATTATATCACTGTTTCTCGGAACCGCACTGCATATCATACCGTTTGGCGATGTGACCTTGCCTGGGGGGCATAAGATCGAAATGCCGGTTTATATTCCGGCCGTTGATTGGGGGGTTATTGCAATTATTGTTGGCTCCAGTATTTTTGTAGACGTTACATCACGTTCAGGTCTGTTCAGCTGGATCGCTATTAAACTGACGAAAAGTTCTGGTGGAGACCCATTAAAACTGCTCTGGTATTATGGCCTGATGACCGTCGTGTTTTCAGCTGTGTTGAATAATGTGACGGCTATGATCATTGTCGGCTCATTGACAGCGGTTTCTTTGGGTAAACTGAATAGAAAACAGCTGTTATTGGGCTTTTTATTAACTGAAGGCTTGCTCACGAATATTGGCGGCCTGCTGACATTAATCAGTTCGGTGCCAAATATTATTATTGGCAACGCGGCGAATATTAGTTTCGTAACATTTTTCCTTAAAGCCAGCCCGTTTGTTGTTGTTGCAACAATGGCGACTATTTACCTTAGTTCGCGTCTGTTTTCTATTAAAGCGCTTCAATCAGAGGAAGAAAAACAGCAAGCTGATTTTTTAATATCAGGTTTTGATGAAAATGACGGTATAAACAGTAAGGGCTTCTTCTGGTTTGCTGCCGGTATGCTTATTTTGTTTATTGTTGCTATAGCAACAGCATCAATTATGCCGGTTTCCAAAGAGCTGGGTATGGGTTTTGTTGCGCTTGGTTTTGCCGCCATTATGTTGATGCGTTACAAGTCAGAAGTCGATCAGTTTTATAAATCCATGGACTGGGATCTAATCGGATTTTTTATGGCCCTGTTTGTTGTTATCAGCGTTATGGAGCATGCGAAAGTACTTGAGCTGATCGGCTCTGGTATTAATATAATTATTGGTGAGGAGCTAAACTTGCTGGGTACCAGTATGCTGCTCGTTTCATCGGCGGTGGCCAGTTCAGTGACTGACAATATTCCACTTGCTGCTATGCTTTCTAAAATACTGCTTGCCGGGGGTACGTCAGAAAGCTCGCCGCTGTGGTGGTCTGTCGTTTTTGGCGCTAATCTGGGGGGTAATTTAACACCGATAGGCAGCGCATCTACTCTTGTTGCCGTGACAATTATTCATAAATATAAACTGCAACTATCTTTTCTCGGTTTTGTGAAAAAGGCATTGCCTTTCGCCGTGCTGCACATTGTATTAGCAACAGCCTACGTGCTGGTTTTTCTTTATTGACTATGAAATCTTATATTAATAACTCCAGGTCTGCCGAGATAGAAAGTGAAGCTGAATCTACTGCAGACCACTTCATTGTTCGCGATGGGGTGGAGTACTCAGGTACTCATCTGATTATTGACCTGTGGGGAGCATCTTTACTGACAGATATTGAGTATATTGAAAATGTCCTGAGGGAATGCGTTTCCATCTGTGAGGCTACGCTTTTACATATTCATTTGCATCAGTTCTCCAGCAGTGGCGGTATATCCGGGGTGGCTGTTCTGGCTGAGTCGCATATTAGTTTTCATACCTGGCCAGAAAGAAGCTATGCTGCATTTGATGTGTTTATGTGTGGTTCAGCTTATCCATTGCGTGCCATAAATGTATTAAAAGACGCCTTCAGGCCGGAAAAGCTGGATGTAAATGAAATTTTGCGCGGGGAAGTTAGGCCCTGATTTGTCCGTAAGCAGGTTTCAGGCTGGTTTAAGAGTAAATTTCAGTGGTATTTTGTCTTCACACGAGTAATCAGTTTTAATATTAGAATACCCTGATATTCTTGATGAATATCAAAAGAATCACCCTGACTTGTCGTAGAATTTTCGCTACAGAAAAGCGTTTATTACTGTCTGTAGCTGCTCCGGATATCTTATGGTCTAACAATGTTGCGTTGTCTTACGTTATCCAATACGGATGCACTCACTGCAATTTATAAATAAATGGAACCTTTTGCGGGGCTGTCCCGTGTAAGGTGTATGGATATGAAAAAGATATGGCCATTCAGGCGCACAGAACACGACCAGTTTGAAGACCTGCTAAAACCACACCTTAATAGGCTGTATAAGCTGGCATATCGCCTGTCTGGTCAGCGTGACGATGCTGAAGACCTGGTTCAGGATGTTCTGCTGAAGCTGTTTCCACGGCTTGAAGAATTACAGAGTGTCGAAAAACTGGGCCCCTGGCTTGCCAGGGTGCTTTATCGTCATTTTGTGGATAAATTACGCAGCAAACAGCGCTCACCACTGCAGCTCGTCGGGGAAGACGATTTGATTATTGATCATCATACGGATCTGTCTCCGGGACCTGCAGCGAATAATGACCTGTTCATTTTGCAAAATCGGCTGCAGCATTCACTCTCTCTGCTCAATGAAGATCAGCGCATTCTTGTAATATTGCACGATGTAGAAGGTTATACGCTGTCAGAAATTCATACCATGTATGATGTTTCTATCGGTACCCTTAAATCTCGCCTGAATAGAGCGCGTAGTCGTTTAAGGGCGCTTTTAAAAAATATGGAACCATCTGATGCTGAACAGCGTGTTAAAGGGTAAGAGGACAGAAAATTATGAATTGCACTGAAGTACAGACAGAATTAGACGATTATATCGACAATGACTTGCTGCAAAGAGAGTCGCAGGCTGTTCATATGCACATTAATAATTGCTCTGCCTGTAAAAAACGCCTGGATGAGGCGACTGAGGTAAGAGAAGCACTTAAAACACTTCCACTTGCTGAGGCCAGTGATGGTTTTGAAAATCGGCTGTTTGCAGAGGTTCGTAGTCAGAGTTCAGCAAGAAACAGGAGCCGGTTTATTAATGGTTTTTCTACTGCGGTTGCTGCCAGTCTATTTTTATGGGTTATGAATGTTACGTTTTTTTCACCCCAGGTGAGAACAGAGGAACCTGCAGCGATTACTTTTGTGACTAATGATGTGCGTTCTGTCAGGCTGTTATTTGATGCACCAGAAGACATTCAGCAGGTAACTTTAAATATTAAATTACCGGCAAATTTTGAGATAAATGGTTATCCCGGGCGTAGTCAATTGAACTGGAAGACCCGTTTGAAAAAAGGCGAGAACGTGTTAACGCTACCGATTAATGCATTACAGAAAGGTGAAGGTGAATTAATTGCACAGGTAAGCTACGGAGATAAACAGAAGATTTATAAAATCAGGTTAAAAACTACAGATAACGGCGTAATGACTTATCAGATTAAGCCATTAACATCTGCTTAAAAACGATCGGGAGAAAACATTATGAAAAAACTTAATAAAGCAATAATACTGGCACTTGGAATGGCATTGCCACTGGGTGTTATGGCCGCTTCAGATGCTGAAGTCACTATCCGTGTGATGCAAATGAACGACACATCATCAGAGCAGGTAATGGAGCATATCGAACTACCTGAGATGCTGGATGAAAAGGAACACGGCAGTGCTGAGCATGGCCCAGATCATGTGGATGAAGATCATGTCGATGATGAGGATCATTCAAACAAAGGTGAGCATGAGAATGACATTGAAGAAGATGATCAGCAACATGACATGATTGACGAAGATGAGCACGACGGCAGTGATGTAAATGATCGGGTGAATGAGCACCGTGAAGAGCATGATGAAAGGGGTGAGGATGGCCCTGATGGTCCGGATGATATGGATGATGACGGCCCGGAACATGACTCTGGCTCTATGAATGGTGGATCTGGTTCATAATAATCTGTTAATATAGACACAGCCCTCTTCCTTCTCACAGGGAGGGGGTTTGTTGTGTTAAATCAATATAATAGGTTATGTGGATGTTCTGGCGATATAAGAGTACAAGAGTTATATTTATACTGGCATTGGTTTTTTTTATGACTGGTGCCAATGCTTCAGTAGAGAGTGATTTTAAGCAGGGTGTTAGCTATTTTAATTCGGGAGAGTACAGCAGCGCTGTTAAAAAGTTTGAAAGCGTGCGTAAACAGGGCGTGAAATCTGCTTCGCTTTACTATAATTTAGGCAGTGTGTATTTCAAACTCAAAAACTATGAAATGGCTGAAGGTTATTTTGTTAAGTTAAAAAACACTGCAAAAATGAAGTACCTTGCAGAATATAATTTAGGTTTGATTGCCATTGAGCAAAATGAACTTGATAAGGCGCGCAAATATTTCAAATCGGTAAGGGATCATAGTGGTGACAATAAACTGGTTTATTTATCTCGCCGTCAATTATCTGGCCGTCAATTAAAAAAATCAGAATTATCAGTTGCTGAAGCATCTTCTATGGGAAGCCAGAAAAATAGAAAATGGTCGGCTTATGTTAATGGTAGCCTCGGATATGACAGTAATATAAACTTTGCACCTGCGGGTTTAGGTACTGAAGAGTCCGCTACTTTTTTTGATGCAATGGTCATTGCAGATTATTTATTCAGTGGTACAAAATCGAATGGCTGGACCGGCGATGCTCTGCTTTACACGATCCGTTATTCTGATACAGGTAATCCAAATATTAGTAAAGGGGCGTTTGACCAGGATCAATATGGTGTGAGTCTTAAAAAGACGCAGAAAATGGCTGACTGGAATATGCAATTTAAAGTGGGGCTTGATAAGTCTACTTATGGTTCTCGTGATTACCAGTCTATTTTAAGTCTTCATGCCCGAGGTCGTAAAAAATTATCCCGTAGTGACCGAATATATCTGCGTTATCGCTATGAAGATATTGGTAGTGATAATACGGTGTTTGATTACCTTGAAGGCTGGCGTCAGAAGATCAGAGGTGAGTTTCGCCGTTATAATAAAAAAAATTCAGCGCAGTTTTATTATGAGCTTGAATTAAATAATAGAAAGGACTTTGTCTCTGGAATCACAGGCAATGAATTCAGTTATTCACCTACGCGGCATACCTTTAGAGGTAAATATACGGCAATGTTGAAAAATAAAGCCTGGCGTGTAACGGGCGATCTGGCCTATCGTCTGAGTCAGTATCCATCAACTCCAACACAAAGCAGGACAGATGACCGGTGGAAAGCGGCGGTGTATGCTAATTATGAGTTTGACCGGACTATGAGGCTGAAGCTTAAATTTGAGTATACTGATAATACCTCGACGGATAATATCTATGTTTATGACAGGCAGCTTGTTTCTGCAAGCCTGAGCAAGGAATTTTAAAAACAACGGCTGTAAGTATAGGATTAAGTGCAGCTGGCTCTGGTATGTGGGCGCCATTCTGATGGGGTACTGCAACCTGATCTCTCCTGAATATTACGGGTGTATCTCAGATACGATGCTTTAAGCAAAGTCGTTATGTCTGCAAATACACGTTAATATGGTACTGTAAAATATGCTGTATTGCAGTATTACGTTAATTTGCAGGCTATGCTCTTTAACCTTCCAGTGTCGTTCTTTAGATAAGTAGCAACTGTCAGTCGTAAAGATTCCCCTGTTAACGAGTCTGCATTTCCCTTATATGGTATTATTATCTCTAAAATACAATAATTTTGTTATACTCAGATAAATTACTAAATACCTGAAAATATGCCTTTTTAAGGTATTTATTCTCAATTTTTATGGTGAGCCTTTAACCGGTCCAGGCATCTGTATTTGTCTTAAATGAAGCTATTATAGTGTGTTCAACTGTTCTTCCGGATGTGTTTTCTGTGCATGTGTTTTAGGGAATGAAGTGATATAACCCTGTAAAAATCAGTTGAGTCACGAAAGTCTGCCCAACTGATTAATCCAGGATAACAGGAGCCAAATATTAATAACACAACTCTTCTGGATTCTTTAAGTACAGTACAAACACCTGAGGGCGTTGATATATATCTGCGCCTGGCTGGCATCTGGCCGCGCAGTGTCGCCTGGTTGATAGATGCAGCCATTCGTATTTTTATTTATATAATACTGGGCCTGATTCTTAATGCCCTGGGCGATTTTGGCGAAGGTTTATTGCTCATTATTGTTTTTTTTATAGAGTGGTTTTATCCTGTACTGTTTGAAGTGCTGTATAAAGGCATGACGCCGGGGAAAAAAACACTTGGTCTTCAGGTGCTCAATGGTGACGGTACGCCTGTTATCTGGTCTGCTTCGTTATTGCGGAATATATTAAGAACGGTTGATTTTTTGCCCCTTTTATATGGTGTTGGCCTGGTCTCAATGCTAATGAGTAACCGTTTTCAGAGGCTGGGGGATCTCGCCGCTGATACTATTGTAGTTTATACCAATACGGCGTCAATATTACCGGAAATCCCATACTATAGCGTATTAAAACCGGCATATGAATTTAATTTGAAAGAGCAGCAGGCAATAATACGCTATGCAGAAAGGTCGACGCAATTATCCGATCAGCGCCTGGATGAACTGGCCGGGATTCTGGATCCTGTTGATGTGGCGCAGCACAGGATGACACGAGAAAAATTACTGGGTATTGCTAATGGGTTAATAGGTCGCCAATGAAGCAGGCTGATTTTGAAAACAGGTATCGTACTTTCTGGTGTGAGCTGGAAGAGAAAATGGATATTTCTCTTCCAGCGGATGCTGATAATAAGAAAGCTAAGCCAGAAGATATTGAGAAGCAGAAAAGTAGGTTCAGAGGTTTAAAGCAGAATGCTGATCTGGGTGAAGGTTTTCCTGAGAATTATCGTTTACTCTGCCATCATTTGTCCCTTGCACGGTCTCGACATTACAGCCCTCTTTTAGTCGATAGGCTGGAAAGGCTGGTAATACATTCACACCAGATTTTTTACAGGCGAAAGACACACTTTCTACCTGCTATCCTTATTTATTTTACCTCCGGTTTTGCCCGCTCAGTTCGCCAGGAATGGCGTTGGGTTGCTTTATCGAGTATTTTGTTTTTTGGAACACTTATGGCAATGCTGGTTACATTGCAGTTTTATCCAGATATGATTTATACCGTAATGTCCGGTGAGCAAATATCTGAGATGGAGCAGATGTATAATCCTCAGGCGGATAGAATAGGCAGGGGACGAAACTCTGGTTCTGATTTTCAGATGTTTGGATTTTATATATTTAATAATACCGGAATTGGTCTTAAAACATTTGCCAGCGGATTGATATTAGGAATTGGCTCGGTATTCACACTTATATTTAATGGTATTACAATTGGGGCGGTTGCGGGCTATTTGACCTATATTGGCTATAGTGAGACTTTCTGGCCTTTTGTTTCAGGGCACAGTGCAATGGAGTTGCTGGCTATTGTACTGTCAGGTGCGGCGGGTTTTAAACTGGGTTTTTCTATTATAAGCCCAGGGCGTAAAAGTCGTTTACGCGCCTTA
>UOFI01000173.1_pt1 | contig 38998 bp, 32 predicted proteins | sample 1988361 | NCBI WGS metagenome assembly UOFI01 (sample SAMEA4712194, study PRJEB27164) | hydrothermal vent metagenome | biome: marine basaltic hydrothermal vent biome; feature: marine hydrothermal vent; material: mineral | place: Pacific Ocean | collected 2011-06-14/2011-07-23 | depth 1689 m
CATTAAAACGCACAATATAAATAAGAAACCCTTTGTGTGGACGAAATCAGCGAAAGAAATATTGGCTAAAGTAGAGAGAGGCAGAAAAGCGCTCTTAAATCAGTAAGCAATTTGATACACTACACTAGTGTGCCGCAGATTACTGTTTTTTTATTGACTTTTGAGTGCAGGGTGTTGCCATCGACACTCATGTTCTCACGCACTTTCTGGGCCGATGATTCGCTAAAGCCGGTTAGTTTTTTAAACCACATATCACAGGCTCCTTTTGTTTAGTGACAGTGCTTGCTGATAATTTCTGAAATTCGGCTGGCTGTGTAGAGTGCCCAGATTCTCTGAAGTTCGGTGGGCTCATCAAAGCCAATTGTATGCACCGAGTAGCGCAGCTGGGGAATGAGCCATTGCATATTGAGCGCCGGGCTGTCATCACTGATATTCTGTTTTGCAAGCGAGCGTATTTTTTTCAGGGCAGAATAAGTACGTTGAAACGGGCTGTTATTAAAAATATCGGGTAATTTTTTGTCGACAATCAACGGGTTTTTCAGTGAAAGTAAAAAATCTGTAAACTTAAATGCCAGTTTAAGTTCATCTTCGGTATTAATAGGTGTGTAGATGTACAGCAGGTCGTTTTCCAGTTTTGAAAAATCTTTTAAAATATGTCCGCGATGGGTATGGAAAAAATCAATGATCCAGACATTGCTGCAATTATCAATTATAATATTTGCGCCGTTCAGGTCGCCGTGAACAAAAGCAAAGGGGTAGTCTGCAACTAATGGGGGTAGTGTATCAAGTTCGTTTTTATAGAAATGATAAAGGTTATAGGTCTGAATGTTGCCGGGTAGTTGTAGTTTTCCCTTCTCCGGGCAGTGGCCGGTTAGGTTAATGATTTTATTCTTTACGGAGTCGGCCCAGGCAGAGTCAAAGCCGTAATAGGCCATAAGATCATGGGTTTCATTAACCGCTGCACGATACAGTCGCCCCAGTTGGTTGCTACAGGCGGCTTCAAGATAGGTATAGATTTTTTCAATTTTTTCGTTATTCTGAAAGCATTGCTGCAGCGACCGGGCGTTACCCGCATCCATGGATGCGTAGCGGTATTTGATGGCACCACTGTGCTGAGCATCGGCATATTCAGCAATGGCCGGTGCATTATTGCCGAGTACGGTTTCAATTTGTTCGAATGATGTGCGTTCTATCGCCATCAGGTCGCGGGGGCCAATTTTAATTACATGGGGGGCCTGTTCATGGCCGTGTATATCTATGCTGCTGACACCGGCAACCAGGTTGCCCGAAAAACCACCGTCAAGAATTTTAAGCAAAATTTTCTGGCAGTCGCGAAATAGATAGCGAATTAAATACTCGGTTTCATCATTTAGCTGTATTTTCTCGTCGATTGAAATTATCAGTGATTTATTCAGGTTTTTATGCCGGAGGTTTGTTTTTGCTCCGCCCAGAAACTGAATAAATTCACCAATAGAATCAATGATATTAATGCCAATAATACGTTGCAGTTGCTGTAGCGCCAGAAAATGCTGGCTCCGTGAAGAGCTGGCGGTAAGTGCGCTGCACACTGAAATTTCAAGGTGCGGGTAGCGAGTGGCGAGTTCATATGCGATAAATAAAACTTTGGCTTCTGTCCACACGCCGATAATACCTACACGGAGTTTGTTTTTTTCAGACGAACTGGAGGTGAGAGTGTCTAGCAGCGCTTTAAGGCCAGTGCCCTCAAAATCATTTAGCGTGGTGCTGTTAATAATGCGGTCGTGTGAATTCTCTTTATTGAGTAATGAATTAAAAATAAACTCAGCACCGCTGCTGTTCTGAATGCAATGTGTATTAAATTGTTTTAAATGGCTTGCCTGGTCGGGGCAGCTGGCATCGTGCCAGTCACGAATATGAAGAGTGGATAACTGGTCGGCAGCCTGTGATGTGCTCCATGAAATAAACCGGCCTAATGGACCACTATGAATGTTATCCCCGATAAGTCGTTTCGATTCATCGTGCCCAATGTGCAGTTGATTGGGTAAGGCTTCACCGGATGCCAGTGGTTTTACAAAATCATTTTGCAGGCATTGGGTAATGAGTAGGGCTTTCATTTTTGCTCCTTTTTGTACGCTTGCGCTTCCTGAAGGTGTTCAGAGTGTATTATTTTTTCCATTGTTCACTCAATATATAATTTTCCTGGGCATAGGTTTCAATGGAGTGGGCCCGGGCCGTTCTGATATCAGCGACGGCATTCACCGGGGATATGCCCGCTTCTACCAGCATTCTTGCGGCGAGCAGGCCGGTGCGGCCAAGTCCGCCCCGGCAATGAATGACGATTGATTCCCCGGCTTTAAGCTGCTGCTGCAGCAGCGGACCAATGGTGCTCCATTGCTGTTCAAATGCAGAGTCGGGTATTTGCATGTCTTTAATGGGCAGGTGAAACCATTCGAAGGTAGAGGCGCTCAATATATCCATAAAATCAGCGATACCCAGCAGATCGAACTCATGCTCCTCCATTAAGGAGACAAGGACTCTGGCACCCCAGGCCTGAATTGTTTTCAGGTCGTGTTCAAGGTTGCGCTCCCAGTTGCCGCCATACAGACCTTCACTGGATTTACCCGGACAGAAAGTCAGGCCGATTCGCCCGTCGGCACCAGGCACAGCGACGGAGTCAATGCGCAGAGGGTGGCTATGGCTGGTGCGAGTTTCAGGGGCGCGGTCTTTATTGGCCAGTGTGGCCCGTGCATGTTCAAGGGGCGTCCAGGCCTGTCGCTGTGAGCTGAACCAGGTCCAGAATTGCCATACATTGCTGGTGCTGGTTGGTAGCCGTGGCGTAGACTCCATGGCTCGTTGCAGGTCGGCATAGTGAGTGTTTTCAATAATGACGCTTCCATCCCCATTCAGGGATGCTTTTATGTGTTGCTCACCAAGGTCGGCTCTTATGCGCAGGGGTGCTTCAATTAGCCGGGCATTGAACAGGTCGGTGATAATATCCGGGTTGAATTTTACATGGTGGCTCATAGCCACTTATTCTATGTGGATGGTTATAGTGATGCAAGTTTTTGTTTGTGAAATTATAAAAATGCGCTTGTGGTTGGCGGGGCAGCGGCTCTGAGCACGCATCTAAAATTAATAAAGCCAATAACAGTCACTTTGAGCGACATTAAAAAATTAAAGTATTTTAATTTCCGGCTGGCCATGGAGAGTGAGAGTGCGCAGATTCGCTGAGGCTCTGTGGGTCTATCAAGGCTATATGAATAAACCGGGTTGATAAAAAACAGAGTGTTCAGGGGGCTTAGTCTGTAGGCTGATCCCACTCCGGCGTGTCGCCAAAATATTCAGATAAAAAATCAATAAAGGTTCTTACTTTAGCGGAAAGGTAGCGGCGTGAAGGGAAAACGGCATAGATAGAAATATCTGGTGGGCAGTATTCGACAAGTACCTGCTGTAAGTTGCCTTTTTGAATATCCTGGCCCACGATAAAGGTGGGTAGTAGCGTAACGCCTAACCCTGAAATGGCCGCCGCTTTTAGAATGTCACCATTATCAGCACAAACGGGGCCGTTGACCCTGACTGATTCAATGCCATTTGGCCCGTGTAAAACCCAGGTGTTCGGCTTTATTTCGTTTGAATAAATCAGGCAGTGATGAATGGCCAGATCTTGAGGCACCTTAGGTGTGCCGTTCTGCTCAAGGTATTTTGGTGATGCGCAAAACACTCTTTTGCAGGGTGCAATTTTTCGTGCAATTAGACTGGAGTCTTCCAGTTCGCTGATGCGCAGAACCAGGTCATAGCCTTCTGAAACAACGTCAATAAAGCGGTCGGCAAGGCTCAACTTTATCTGTACATGAGGGTGTTTTTTTATGTACAGAGGGATGGCTTTTTTTAAGTGTAAAATACCAAATGAGGTGGGAACGCTGAGGTTGAGTGTGCCGTGAGGTGTGACCGTCTGTTCACCCGCGAGTGCTTCGATTTCATCAATATCGTATAAAATGGTTTTGCAGCGTTCATAATAAATACGCCCGATTTCAGTCAGGCTGATTCGTCGGGTGGTGCGATTGAGCAGCCGGGCCCCCAGATGGCTTTCAAGCTGCATCACTGACTTGCTGACCTGTGCCCGGGACAGCCCCAGGCTGGCAGCAGCGGAGGTGAAGCTGCCTGTCGTCACAACCTCCACAAAGCTGTTCATGCTGTTCAGTTTATCCATATTGTTAACTATTTAGAAACAATTAATCTATTTGTAGCATGTTTATCTACTGTGATCCAGCATATATGATGGGTTTCATAGAATAATAACCGGAGAAAAAATTATGATTAAAATAAGACGAAGTGATCAAAGAGGCCTGGCAGACCACGGCTGGCTACAGAGCCGTCATACTTTTTCGTTTGCGGGTTATTATGATCCCGAGCATATGGGGGTTTCGTCACTGCGGGTGATTAATGATGATAAGGTGACTACGGGCAGGGGTTTTGATACTCATTCACACGAAGATATGGAGATTATTAGCTATGTGAAAAAAGGCACGATTGAGCATAAGGATAGTATGGGAAATGTTGAAGTTTTACCTGCGGGTGAATTTCAGTTAATGAGTGCGGGCACGGGTGTGACGCACAGTGAATATAACCCCTCAACAACAGAGCCGCTTGAGTTTTTGCAGATATGGGTTCAGCCGAATGTATACGGTATTGAGCCGGGGTATCAGCAAAAACGGTTTGAGCAGAAAGATGGCTTGCAGCTGATTGCATCTCCCGATGCGCGTGAGGGTTCGTTGCTGATTCATCAGAGTGCCTGCTTATATCAGCTTCGGCTGAATGAAGGCAGTTCAGTTTCTCACGAACTTGAATCAGGGCGCTGTATTTATGTGCACATTGTGTCGGGTGAGTTGAGTGTAAATGGTGAGACGCTTAATGAGGGCGATGGTGCTGAAGTAAAAGCTGTTGATGCTGTCGATTTTATAGCGATGAGCCACACTGAGGCGCTGGTTTTTGACTTGCCTTAACCCATGTGTTTTATGGGTTTTTCAAAATTGCATTCCCGGTTTTATGCGGGAATGCAATTTCTGATGTTTTAAAAATATAATGAAAATTCTACAACGGAGAAAAAAATGCAAACAATAGACGCCATTAAACAACGCCGGGCAATCAAGTTGTATGACCCTGAGCATAAAATGACACAGTCTGAAACAGACCAGCTATTGTCGTTGGCGAAGTTATCACCGACAGCCTATAACCAGCAGAATTACCGGTTTGTTCTGGTGCAGGATGTCGCATTGCGTAAACAGATTCGTGCAGCAGCAGGTGATCAGGCGCAGGTGACGGATGCATCGCTGCTAATTGTTATATGTGCAGACCTTAAAGCCTGGGAAAAAAATCCGCAACGTTACTGGGATAATGCACCGGCAGATGTTCAGGCGTATCTGAAAAAAGTCATTGACCAGTATTATCGCAATAAGGAGCAGGTGCAGCGGGATGAGGCCATGCGCTCAGCGGGGATTGTTGCGCAAACCATTATGCTGGCGGCCAAAGCGATGGGTTATGATACCTGCCCGATGGATGGCTTTGATTTTGATGCGGTAGCTAAGCTGATTAATTTGCCTGAAGACCATGTGATTGCGATGTTTGTGGTGGTGGGTAAGGCGCTGCAACCGGCAAAGAGCAGATTTCCTCAGCTTGATATGGATGAGCTTGTGCGGATAGATAAATTTAAATAAGATAATTTTTGTATGAGTTATTTATCTGATCGGGTTTGAAGAAGAAGGCCGGCGTTGTTTTATTCAAGTTTAACGCAGGTTAACTTTCTTAACCTGTGTGACCCATGTCTCTATTTGTCGTTTTTTATGGAATATTTTTTAACTCTACTGGTCGCTATACACGGGTATGGAATTGTTGTATAAACTTTCAGGAAGTTTTGTGTCAATAATCTGTACTAATAATAAAGGTCATCTCTAAAGGCTAACTAATGAAAGTTGAAAATATACTGCAAACTATCGGTAATACCCCGCATGTTAAAATCAATCGTTTATTTGGTGATAAATCAGAAGTGTGGATGAAGCTGGAACGTTTTAACCCGGGCGGGAGTATTAAGGATAGAATAGGACTTGCCATGATTGAAACGGCAGAAAAAGAGGGGGTGTTAACTATAAAGATACAGTAATTATTGGGCCGACCTCTGGTAATACGGGAATAGGGCTTGCCATGGTTGCTGCAACGCGGGGTTATCGAATCGTACTTACCATGCCGGAATCTATGTCGGTGGAAAGAAGAAAGTATATGTCGGCACTCGGTGCAGAGCTCGTCTTAACGCCAAAAGAGCAGGGCATGGGCGGTGCAATTGAAAAAGCCAATGAACTACTGAGTGAATATGAAAATAGCTGGATGCCCGCTCAGTTTTTTAATCAGGCCAATGTAGAAATTCACAGGCAGACAACCGCTAAAGAAATTATAGATGACTTTCCTGAAGGGCTGGATTATCTGATTACGGGTGTTGGCACGGGCGGTCATATCACGGGCTGTGCAGAAGTTCTCAAGAAAAAATTCCCCGGGTTAAAGGTTCTGGCGGTTGAGCCCTCGGCATCACCGGTATTAAGTGGGGGTGAAAAAGGTCCGCACCCGCTGCAGGGTATAGGTGCAGGTTTTGTTCCCGATATTCTCAATACGGATATTCTCGATGGTGTAATTAAAGTGGATCATACGGACGCTTTTGCATATGCTAACCGTTGTGTCAGAGAGGAAGGGATTTTTGTTGGTATTTCATCCGGGGCCTCGCTGGCCGCCATTGCATCAAAAATAGATGAGTTGCCCGAGGGTAGTCGGATATTGACTTTTTGTTATGACAGCGGTGAAAGATATCTGTCGATTGATGGTTTATTTAGTTGAGTCGATTTATTTCTGTTTTGTTTTAAAAACAGCAATAGCGCTGAAAAATATTCTATTTACTTTCAGCGCTACTGATTGCTGCCTGGCCGTCATTAAAACCGGTATTTAATACCTACAGTTGCGGCAAACTGATCATTGGTTACGGTCAGGTTACCCAGTCCTGTGGATTGCGCTGATACCTTTACTTCCGGGCTGGTGGCAAAAGTAAATGCCATGTCTAATATAACGTGCTTGGAAAACGAGTAGCCAAAGCCGGCGGTATAATGGGCTTCGGTAATCCCCGGGAACATTACCTGGTTAAAAGTATTTAAAACATCGCCGTTTGTGGGTGCGCTGGGAGAAGGCACTACCTGAGTTGTATCAGTGCTTTCTGCAATCGGGTTTTTGCCGTAATTATAGCCGAAGCGTAAAGCAAGTTTACGAAACTGATATTCTACACCAAAGGCATATACCGCCTGATTTTCCCAGCCAAAATCCTTATAGCCTTTTGCTTCACCCCATAAGATGCTTTTGGCATCAAACGTAATCGATATCTTTTTATTGGTCCAGTTAAAACCCGCACCCATTTGCGCGGGCTGCTCCAGATCATCTGAAAAGTTCGGAAGTGCCCCAGGGAATGGTGCGCCATAGCCAAAGGCAGAGCCGGCATTACTGATTTGGCGATCATAGGTCATTTCAATGGCCGATTCATACATCAGGCCAAAGGTAATGCCGGTGCTGGGTATGTCATAGGAAAACCCTAGGTTATAACCAAAGCCAAAGTCGTAGGATGAGCCCTGGCCCACCTGTTTGGTGGGAGGGTTATTTAGTGCACCAGTTTGATCAGTGTTTAAGGTGGTAAATGAAAGGTCAAGTGATCCATACTGAAGCACAGGGGCTATGCCAAATGACCAGTTATTTTTGCTATAGGCAAATGGCATGGCAAACTTGAGTAGCATCAGATTAGAGCGCATTCCGTAAAGCCCCATTGCACCGATGGTGGGGTCTACCAGCGGTGCGGTTTCGCGCCAGTCGGTTCCCATGCCGGCAGAGCCAAACATGCCTATGCCCATGCTCCAGCCATTGTTTAATGTATGTGAGAGTGCGACCTCGGGAATGATGTTCTGATCCGCATCGCTGATGGCGGTAATGTCCTGTGGGCTGCCTTCTTTTTTAACGGTCACCTCTGGTGCGAAATAAGTTCCGCCAAACATAACCTCAAATCCTTTTTGCTTTGACAGCAGAGCGGGATTTTTAAGGGCGGATTCAGCACCAGCAAAATGAGCAATACCTGTACCCCCCATAGAGCGTGATATGGCACCAAGTCCAATAAGAGTGTCCCCATTTGTTGCCTGGACATTAAAAGAAACAGCAGTGGTTGCAACCGTTAAAGCGGCTAATATTTTATTTTTCATAGTTATGTACACGATAATTATAAGAAGAGTTGATAGTTTGGTATGCAGCAAAAGTGCGAGAAATTGAGCGGGTAATTTTAGATATACTTGTTGCTTAATGTAACTCGCGTATTGAGCATTCGTTTCGCAATTTATTAGCAGAGTCCTTTCTTTAAAATTATTATTATTTTATGGTAACTGAAGCTAATTTGTGCCCATGCAGAAATAGGCATCTGCTGCAAACGAAATTGAAACGCCCTCTTCACGTCACTATATATAGTTGCCTGGAATAACCAAACACCTATGTCTAGTGGCGCAAATCTAACGTTTCAATTTCGCTTTCGCGACGATGCATTTCTGGATGCGCACTCATTAAAGATGCAGATGCCATGTTGATGCGAAGTTACAAAACTTCAGTGGTGTTGCCAGCTAAAGTTAGCTTTTATTATTTTTATGAAATGAACAGTAACATAAAATTAATAATTCACCAGAGAGATCTGTCACATTTTTAATTTATTGAATGAGGAGGATAATTTTAGATATTAATTTTAAAAATTAATATCATATTTTATATAAATTGAATTTATAATTTTTGTTAAGCAAATAGGCTATTAGTAAATAAATAGATGGAATAAGTTAAATATTAATTTAATCTGTAATAATAAGTATTTATACGGCATATAACCTGCAATAAATGATGCGGAGTATGTAAATAATATGTTTATAATGTATCACTGACGAACGGTTCTGCACTGATAAAATACATGTTATGCAGTGTTATAAGCCCTAGGTTATAGTGTATTCAAAGATAATTTGAATGGCTAAAAAGATATGTATAAATATAAGTAAGATATATTGAATAGTAATAATATTTAAAAATTAAATATATATGGTTAATATGAAAAATAGCCAGGACAAGCGGTGCAAATGTGCCGTTCGTCGCCAATAATAATTGACAAATACTAATAATCTAGTGGCTTGTAACTAGAAATCTGAATTTAGGTTAATGAATTTCGGCTGCAGGTGATTTCTAGTGAGCGATATAAATCAGGATGATGGTGCTACCAGAAAATACTCAAGTTGCCGTCGAACTTTAGATATGCTTTTAGATAATATTTTTTTTGAATGCTCGGTTACAGCAGGTATGCCCCTGACTCTCTCAATGTAGTCTTTTGTTATGTTGAGTAGTTCTTCAGTTATGCCGCGTCCGCGCTGTTTGCTGATGCCGTATTTTTTTAACAATCGGAGCAATGCGCTATTCAGGTCAACAAGTTCATCGGTTGTTGAAAAGTCACCGTAATTGCCAAATGGCATGGGAGCCAGCATGTCATGAATAGAATAGGCGCGCATGGGTGTGGGGTCGTAAACAGGGGAGAATTTACGTTCGCCATTGATTTCAATAATAGAAAGATTTTCCAGGTGCAGATCACCATTGCCGGTTAAAAAACTCAATATGAGGCGTTTAAACAGGTACTCTTTGCCTTTTGCCGGGTCATGTATAAAGGGGGCTGAAATTTTATCAATAGCATCGGCAATGCGGTCATAGGAGGAGCTGTAATGATTTGTAATGGTTTTGTCGCCGCAGGCCATTACGGAGTACGCGGTCTCCATAAATATAGGTTTGTTGTACTGGTTTCGATCAAATCGCTCGATGGCAAGTGCATTAACGCCATTAATGCTGGTTTTCCAGTATCTTGGGGTTTCAAATCCAGCCTCTTTATGAATGTCCAGGGCCAGTGCTTCCAGCTCAATAATACCGGGGTACTGATTATTCTGTTCAAACTTTAAAATAATATCCGTTCTATTGTGGGTGCCGGGTTTTGTTGGCAGGGCGATGCGGCCATCCCATCCGGTATCGGGTATGGATATCAGTAGTTTTGGAACGGCACCGCCAACACTTGGGGTTGGTCCCAGTGCCTTTAGTAAAATATCGGCATCCTGATCCATCCAGGTTAGAAACTCTTTTAATGAAAAGCCAAAAGAGGCATCTACGGTATAAAATTCACCGGGCTGGTTATCGTTATACCATTTCATTGCGCTTTCATCGTCTTTGAATACATCGTTGTGGCCAATGCCGCCGTGGCCTGAGACCATGAGTATTTCCCAGTCGGTTTCAAAGCCTATTGCCGGGTTGATGCCAATTTTTGCAAGGTAGGACAGGATGAGCTTTCGTTGAAAGTTAAGCTCATTTCTGGGTGGAATGAGGGATTTCAATTCAGGAAAAATCGGGAAATATTCGGTTCTTTTCCAGACCAGCGGATTTCTGCCAATGAGCTTCGGGTTATGTAGCACGCCCATACCGGGTAAGCCGGTCTCAAGAAAAGCGGCTTCAAAATTAAAGCGACATTCGTTATCGGTGACATTCAGGCGGCCCATTTTTATAGGGGCATCACCGATATTTGTCCAGATGACAGCATCTCTGTCCACAGTCAGAATACCTCTCTGTTGTTAATTGCGCTGAGGTCTTCATTATCTTCTACAAAGACCAGCCTCAGGCCGACTGAATGGCCAAGTCGTATCAGTGTGGATGCGCGAGGGTCGGTATTGATGATGCGACCAAATTTGTTGCCCGGCATGCCAGAGCGAGAAGTGATGTCGCCTTTGCTGAGGCCCTGTTCTTTACCGGTACTTATAATCTGCTTAATTAAATCGTTGATTTCATTATTCATTAGAATATACCATTTTATGAATATTTTTACGTATTCCAGATATAATATACCGAATTATGATTTTTAGTATAGTCATAATAAGGATTATTTGTTTTAATAGTGCAAATATATTCCTTTAAAGGAATATATACTGGCTGTTTAATCTATTGGAGCGGGGGAGAGCTTGATAGAAAAAGCGATGTTATGCGCTAGCTTTTCTATCCGATGAGTTGTTCTACAAGTTCATGCATTGACTGAAATCGTTCATCAGGGGTCTTTGCCAGCATTTTATGGATGACATTATCGAGTGCGGGGCTTATGTTTTTCTGCTTTTCGCTGAGGTAAGGGGCCTGTTTGGTCAGATGTTGGGCGATAATTGATTTGGCATCCCCGTTAAATGGAAGCTCACCGCTTATCATCTGATAAAGAACAATGCCCAGTGCATAGATGTCTGTGCGGTGGTCTGTTTCTTCCCCGTTTGCCTGTTCCGGGCTCATATGTGAGGGTGTGCCCATAATGGTGTTTAATTGAGTGTGAATGCCTGACTGGGCAAGTTTGGCAATTCCAAAATCAGTAATTTTAATGTCTCCATTCTTTGTCAGGAGTACATTTGCAGGCTTAAAGTCACGGTGAATAACCCCCTGGGAGTGGGCATAGCCTAGTGCCATAGCCATCTGATGTGCCAGTCTGAGCGCTTCTTTAAGTTCAAGTGGCTGTGATGTTCCAAATTTCTGTTCAAGTTCGCCGCCGGATATCAGCTCCATTACTATCCAGAAAAAACCCTCGCCCTCTATAAAATCAAAGACCTGAACGATATTAGGGTGAGATAAGCGCGCCAGTGCCAGTGCTTCCTGGCGAAAGCGGGCGATAATGTGCTCATCATGTGACAGGCTGGGTGAGAGTTGTTTAAGGGCGATGTCTCGTTTTAAAAGTGTATCGACACCATGATATACATTTCCCATAGCGCCGCTGCCAATGAGTTGTTTAATCCGATAGCGATCGGCAATGAGGGCGCTGTCGGAGATGGATAAATTATCAGGCAGTATAAGGGTCCTGGCTGAGGCGATATGTGATGCAGCTTCAGTGTTACGGGTCATGGCATCCGCTGTTTTTAGTTTTTCCTGTAAAATAATTTCGCTTTCTTTGTCAATGCTCCACTCCAGTGCAGAAGTGTAAAGAAGAATGCTTTCTGAAGCATTGGTGTTCAGAAGCTGGTCGGCGCTGGATGTTTTTTCTGCCACTTTCCGCTGTGCGTATTTAAGGGTATGAGGAATATGTCGGAGAAACAGGATGACGCAAAACAGTGTAGAAATTATCCAGATTAACCAGAAAGTAATGGTTTGAGCATAAGCATTGTACGGATTATTTTGTTCGGTTTTTATCAGGCCAAACAGCGTTTCTTTGGTGACAGGGGGAAAAATTATAGAAAGCAGAAGGTCAATTAAAGGGGTAATTGCAAAAGGAATTAACACCAGCAGCACTAATGTGATGAGTTGTGCTTTGTGAGCGCTCATTAACCAGTAGCGAAAAACCTCTGGTTTATGCCATAAAGTAGACACGAGCTGAATATTCTCTCGCGAGATAGAGATGAGCTGTTGAGTGGCGTGGCGCATGGTATCGGGCAGCATGTAATATTTAATTTCCAGTAATAACCCGATGGCGGCTATTAACGTTATTTGCGTTTATATCGGGTTAGTATCGGCTTGTCAGGGGGTGTTTATCATAGTCTCAAATCAGGTCGACAGGAATAGTGTGAAGCGATATTGGCGCCCAGATGTGTGTATCGGGTCTGGGCATAACTTAGAAAAGGGGCAGCTGATGCGGCCCTTTTCGGTCTGCTCATTTATTTATTGCTCCAGTCATTAATGCCTGTAAAACAGCAGCTTCTATTTTGTTTTATTAACTTCCCGGTTGTAGTTAAGGCGTTTGGCTGCATCTAATGTCAGCATCTGCATAAATGCTTTTACTTCTGCATCGCTGCCAACGGGAGCACCTGATTGTCCGCTGCCAAAAACAGTGGTGGGTACTTCGCGCTGTGAAAATGCGGAAGCCCATAGTTTCTGAATTTGAATTTCAGCGTCAAGTTTCTGGGCCAGGGCGTTATCCGCCTGTAAAATAACCTTTTTCTGGTAAGCTTCTGCTTCCGCCAAAGTACGTACCGTCTGTGCTTCAATTTTGGCTTTCAGGAAATTTATTTCAGCCGTGTCTTTTGCAATAGCGGCTTCGGCCTTAAATTTCTCTGCTCGAGTAATGGCCAGCTGCTTGTCGGTTTCGGCCTCGGTGGTTTTCTGTATTTGTTCAACCTTGGCTTTTGCCTGGCGTTCAGCGACTTCTCTTTCGCCGCGTGCGATGGCCAGTAGTCTTTGCTCCTCTTCCTGAACTCTTTGCTCACGTGCTATAGCGCGATCTGCAGAAGCCTGTTGCTTAAGTTGCATGCGTTCAACAAATTTTTTATTGGGGCTCATGTCGGTAACCAGGGCGGACACAACCGTGATGCCAAATTCGGTAAAACGTTGTTTTTTACGTTTGGGCTGGCCGTCACTGTCCCGTACTTTTTTAACGACAAAAATGGTTTTGCTGCCGCCATCGAGCTTTCCTGGTCTGTGCCTAAAGAGGCATTAGCGGATGCCTGGCTCTGTCTGGACTTAACCCGTATTTCTTCGCGCTTAACCAGAAAAATACCTTTACCCATCTGGTTCTCAAATTCGGAGTTAAATTCAGTACGGCCACCGGCGTAATATTCTTCTGCTGTCATTAAAGATGCGTTTGCCTGCAATGTTTCCTTGAATGCAGGCATCAGGGCTGTTCTTAACAGGTTTTCAGGTGTGCGATACTCGTGGGCGAGCTTTAGGAATGACTCCTCTTCGGTGGGTATGGAGAATCTGACTGTGGTCTCGGCATGGGCGTCAACCTGATCAAGAAACATAATGCTCATGGGGGGTAAGCTTGCCGATGTATTGGCCGAATCGCTCTCTGCACGTATGGAGTTGGCGGATGAGCCTTTTAGTGCCTGCACCGTCATGGCGCGCTTCCATGAATTATATCGACCGAATGGAAAATAATTCCAGCCTACATCCGTTATAAGCTGTTCGTCACCAAGCACCGTTCTTACGTGATATACATATCCGGGTTCAGAATAAAACCAGGGTTTTATTAAAAAAATATATCCAAGGATGATAGTGGCGAGGCCGATAAGTATGTATTTAATGGCAGTGCCTTTATTTTTAGGGCTGCTATTGGTTAATTCGGTCATTATTCCTTCCTGTTATTGGGCCTGGAAAATCAGCTGGATCACGAAAGTCTGCGTAAGCCCTTGATCTGCCTGGCTATATGAAAAAAATGCTCATCACCAATAAGGTGGCTACGTATTTTTTCATTACACTATTCAAATCAATTGCTTACACATCTTTCTCGCACCCAACTGATTTTTCCAGATTGATGATTTCGCTCATAAAATATAGAGCAAATCACAGTTTAAGTCTTTTAGGTCGGCTATAAAAGTGAAAAAGAGTTTTATTAAAAATTAAATAGACAGGTGAGATGGTTGCACTGAGTGATAAGAATAGGTGGGTTAAGCGCAGAATGATCAACCGCGCCAGTATTCTGGCGTCAGAACAACCAGAACAGTAAATATTTCCAGTCGGCCCATCAGCATGGCAATCATGCTAATGGTTTTTCCAGTATCACTGATATCGCTGAAAGTATAAGCAACATCCCCCAACCCCGGCCCCATATTATTCATACAGGTTGCGATGGCCGAAAAGGCAGTCACCTGGTCGACGCCGGTATGCATTAGCCAGAGCATTAAAATTAAAAAAGTGGCGACATAAGCTGCAAAAAATCCCCATACGGTACTAATGGTGCGATTTTCAATAACACGTCCTCCAATGATTATAGGGATAATGGCATGGGGATGAATAAGCAGTCGCACTTCGCGCCACCCCTGGCGAATTAATAGCATAATGCGCATAACTTTCATGCCGCCAGCCGTCGACCCGCCACAGCCACCGACGAAGCTAATAAAAATTAAAAGAACAGGCAGTATATCGGGCCAGTGAGAAAAATCGACAGTAGCAAAACCGGTGCTGGTAACAACAGATACAACCTCGAAAGCAGAATCACCAAAGGCCGCTGTTAATGAGTCATAATTGCCCGATGAAAATAAAATGTAACTGACTAACAGTATGATAAAAATGACAAAAATAAGAAAACCGGCAACTTCTTCATTTTTAAAATATAATAACGGATTTTTATTGTTTAATACCATAAAGTGTACGCCAAAATTAATTGCACCCAGCAACATAAAAACAATGGCGATATTATCAATTGTGGTGCTATTAAAGTATCCCAGGCTGGCATCGTGGGTAGAAAACCCGCCGGTTGATACAGTCGATAAACTATGAGCTATAGCATCAAAAGGTGACATGCCAGCCAGCCAGTAAGCGAGCGCATTGGCAATGGTGATCGCTGCATATATCTCCCATAGAATACGTGCACTTTGTGTTAGACGTGGCGTCATCTTTTCTTCTTTAAAGGGGCCGGGAGCCTCAGCCTTATAGAGTTGCATTCCGCCGATACCCAGCATGGGCAAAATAGCGACAGCCAGTACAATCATTCCCATACCGCCTAGCCACTGTAATAATTGACGGTAGAATAAAATAGAAGGAGGCAGGTCATCAAGGCCTGTAATGACCGTTGCGCCGGTAGTAGTAATGGCTGAAACCGCTTCAAAAATTGAATTATGGTAGGAGAGGTCAGTGCCAAGAGAGAGTGGGATAGCTGCCAGCAGGCTAAGGCCTACCCATAGCAGAACAACAATCAGAAAGCCGTCTCGAACCGTCAGTTTCTGATATTTCTTGCGGGAGTGTGGCCATAGTATAAGCCCTACGCCAAACATACTAAGCATAGGGTAGAGAAAATGAAGAAATTCGCCATCCTGATAAAACAATGAGACAGCAGCAGGCACTATAAGTGTTGCACCGAACAGCATTGAAATGAAGCCACCAATGCTTAACAGCGTGAGAACATGCATATTATTTGTAGGCGCAAGAGTTAAAGTAAGTGCAAATTATATGAGATATTTGACCTGTTTATAAATGAATAGATCAAGAAAATGTATATTACACGGATAAATATATAAGCCTAATGGGCTTAATTCAGGTGCTTCGGCGGTGTATTTTGTGGCAATATACGAATGAATATGCTCATAAATCTAAGGTCGAATCGGGGTGAGACTGTATTTTGTGCTTTACACAGGCGGCCTGTATGAACAGGTAGGGATATTATGTTTACAATTTAAAGTTAAGAGTGATGGGTAAACACCCAGAAATAATATGCCTGGTTCATTTATATTAATTTTGGCTGTGGTTAAGCTATTATTTAATAATAAAAATTATAGTGCCAGCGAGTTTTGAGTAGAGTTAGCTCTTTAAAGTACCTTGTTCTCTATTATATTAAATATTCCTCTATAATCAATATTTTATTTTCAGGGGGCTTCAGGTGTGTCAGGAGGCGGTCTGGGTTAATAACAGGCTTGCGTATATATATGATACGTACAGATAACAAACTAAGGGACAGTGTGAATTTAGAAAACGTACTCACAGCTCATGTGTGGCAAGCTGATTATGGTCATAGAATGCTTTTCACAAGAGAGCGTTACTTTGTATTTGAAAAAATGGAGATGTTTTTGATATAGGCCGGATTGAGTCTAATATTTTAGACAAAAATATTTTTCTGGAAAACGGCCTCGCAAGAGGGTATTTATCTGTTGAGCAAAAAAATCTGCAGAGAAGTCTCCGAAGGAGATTTATGAGTCTCGCAGTTATTCTGAAGTAGATGATGAATTTTCAAATATATTCAATAAAAAAATGGATAAGAAGATGATAGAGTGTAAAATTACAGAACGACTTTCGAAAGCTTATGGAAAAACCTATGGAAAAAATTTAACCAGTGGATGTCATTGTTTGAGCTGTCAATAGATGAAGTGGAATAGAAAAAGGCCAGCATAACCTTCAGGTTATGCTGTTTGAGGTTTTAGGTAATATGCAGGAAAAAGAAAAAGCATCGTATTTTCTTATTCTTTTCTCGTTAAGCTCGTTTGAACATCAGGTGAAAAATCACGCGGTTTCAGCATTGCAAAAAGTGGCTTGTTCATGTCTGGAGTCAATCTATATGTGTTTTGATAAGTTGAGAAGGACTTTGCAAGAACAGCATTAATTGAGGTGCTGGAGTCATATGAGTCGTGCCGGGGGGTGTTATCGATTTTCTGAAGAATATAGAAACCGGTGATAGCTCTCTTCGGGGGCAAGTTGATGAATTAAAGATGATTTATTGAGTTCATTATAATTTACTATTAGCATAAATTTAAATTTATACGCTTATGAGAAGGAAACAGGCGAAATGGAAAAACTTAAAATAGAAATCCCTATTCTTTTACCCGATCTTATAGATGAAAAAGATCCATGTGTTGCTCGAATTATACGTCTTTTAAATGATAAGCACGGCATAGATAATGTGCATATAAAAGAAAAAGCACCGGCTGAACTGTGTATTCATTACGCCCCCGAAATAATTTCACTAGAGCAGGTTAAAAAAATTGCGGGACAGTGTGGAATTGAAGTTACAGAGAGATATCAGCACCGTTTACTGGATGTTAAAGGTATTCGGCATCAGCGCCATGCGCGTAGCATAGAGCAGACTCTGCAGGAAACGGCTGGCATTCTTGAATCGATTGTTTCTGCTGCAGGTGTGATTCGCCTCGAATGGGATACTCAGTTAATTAATCAGGCGCAGGTGCTGCAGGCCGTGAGAAAAACAGGCCTGGAATTTTCAGTTTTATCTCCAGATGCTGCTGAGCAAGGTTCAAATGAGCATGGTCATAAGCATGACGATGCTCATGATGGAGCACATAATCATGAGCATGGCGGTATTTTTGGTGAATATACCGAACTGTATTTTGCCATAGGCAGCGGTGTATTCTGGTTGTCGGGTTTAATTTTATCTTTTATCGACAGCGTAACGGAGTGGCTTTCACTTGCTCTGTTTATAGTGGCGTTTATTTTAGGTGGCTACTTTACTCTGCTGGAAGCGGTGGAGACTATTCGCAGAGGCAAGTTTGAAATTGATTTTTTAATGCTGGTTGCAGCCGCAGGTGCAGCCGCACTAGGGAAATGGGAAGAAGGCGCGTTACTGCTGTTTTTATTCAGTCTGGGGCATGCACTTGAAGCCTATGCAATGAACAAGGCGCGAAAATCGATTGCGGCATTATCTGACCTTGCGCCACCAACCGCTCTGCTCAAACGGGATGGTCAGTCTGTTGAAGTGAGCATAGGTGAGTTAAAAATTGGCGATATCATTATTGTAAAACCCAATACTAAAATAGCGGCTGATGGTGTGGTTATTGCTGGAAGTAGTGCTGTGGACCAGGCTCCAATAACCGGTGAGAGTGTTCCCGTTGACAAAGTTCCCGTGGATAACCCACAGGAGGATTTTGATCTCAATAATTTGCCAGCCGAAAATAGAGCGTTCTCAGGTACAATTAATGGCAGCTCAGTACTGGAAGTAAAAGTACTTAAAGAAGCAAAAGACAGCACACTTTCAAAGCTGGTTGAGTTAGTTAAAGAAGCCGAAACACAAAAATCCCCGACTCAACAACTGACAGATAAATTTGAACGCTATTTCGTACCCGCAGTTATATTTTTAGTGGTTGTGCTGTTGTTTGCTTTTCTGCTGGTGGATGAAACGTTTAAAGAAAGTTTTTATCGTGCTATGTCTGTGCTGGTCGCTTCTTCTCCCTGTGCGCTGGCTATTTCAACGCCCAGTGCAGTGCTGGCAGGTGTTGCCAGGGCTGCTCGGCAGGGGGTGTTAATTAAAGGTGGTCGTCCGTTGGAAGACCTGGGTACACTGACCGCTGTGGCTTTTGATAAAACCGGTACTTTGACTGAAGGCCGACCTAAATTAACCAATGTCATTCCGTTTGAAGGCATAAGCAGAGAGAAGCTGTTAACTGTTGCGATAGCCGTAGAAGAGCTAAGTGATCATCCGCTTGCGGGGGCTATTTCAAAAGGTGCAAGAGAGATGCTGGGTAGTCGCAATGTGCCCTCGGCGAAAAATCTGCAAGCGCTAATGGCAAGAGGCATAAAAGCCGATTTTGAAGGTGAAACTGCACACATCGGTAATCGTCGGCTTTTCAGAGAGCTCACGGGTGAGGAGGTGCCGGATGAAATCACGGCTCAGATGAGCAGCCTTGAAGAAGCAGGGCATACCGCAATGATCGTGCATCAGGGTAAACAGTATCTTGGGATTATTTCTGTTATGGATGTGGCAAGGAAAGAGTCAAAAGCAACTTTAGCGGCACTCAAAAAAATCGGTATACGCCGTATGATTATGCTTACAGGTGATAACCAGAAAGTCGCGGATGCAGTGGCTGGTACGATAGGTATTACTGACCCCATGGGAGGTCTTTTACCGGAAGACAAAGTTGCGGCCATTGAGCAGTTAAAGGCAGAAGAGGGCAAGGTGGCGATGGTGGGCGATGGCGTGAATGATGCGCCTGCGATGGCAAAGAGTACAGTGGGTATAGCAATGGGTGCGGCGGGTTCCGATGTGGCGCTGGAAACAGCGGATATTGCACTCATGGCCGATAAGCTTGATAACCTGCCGTTTGCCATCGGTCTGAGTCGCATGTCGAAAAGTATTATTAAGCAAAATCTCGTGGTGAGTCTGGGTATTGTTGCCATACTCATACCATCGACCATTATGGGCTGGATGGGTATTGGGCTTGCAGTGCTGGTACATGAGGGTTCAACATTACTGGTTGTAGGAAATGCACTCAGGTTACTGGCGTATAAATCGGAGGATAAGGTCTGATTCGAGTATCATTAATCCAGCCTGACGTGTGGTTTTTTATTTACAACAGTATGCAGCGACGACAAGTTTTAAATTGTCGTCTATTCAATTTTTAATTTAACTCAATTCGCACAGGTGTTGAGTAACAGGAATTATTATGAGTATCAAGTTCAATCTACTAATGGCGAGCTTTATAGTATATGTTTCATTATGTTCGCCCTTATCTGCAGATCAGGCTGCTTATATTGTAAAGTCCCAGGCTATTAAGGTAGAAGGGATTTTAAAAAGTAAGAAAAATGTTCGATTTTTATGTGAGCTATGTGGTGAAACAAAGTCCCAGCTTGTTCGAATTAAGTCGGTTAGTGCCGCGGATGTGAATTACCAGAATATGTGGGAGGTTTCAGTAAATGGAGAAGGTATTGATCTGGCGTATACATATATTAATGTGAATGGCCGATGGGTGAATCTTGCCAGATATGTACATGAAAAGGTTGATAGTGTCTCAGAGTTTCTTAGTGAGAAACATTTATAAAGGGGCGTTTGATAAAATTTATATAGCATAAAATATCGACCGTTTGTTGAAATGACTTAATATATGGAGTTGATTGTTTTGTTTACGGGCTGTGCGCACATCCCGGTTGCGCACTGAGCTTTATAATTTTCTACTCTAGCTGTTCACTTGAATTTTAAAATACAGGGTGTTTCATACTCACTATCCTGAAGCTGTATGGTCCGTTATTTGCAACGATTATAATATCAGGAATGCCAGTACTTTAAGAACATGTTAGATGATTTAAAAATGGCTTCATAATTTCAGGTTATCAAAAGCCGTCTGGGTGTTGCCCTTTTATCTAGCTAGAGATGATAAGGCGATAAGATATTATAAAGGGAAAGTCATTAAACGAATTTACAACAGGTACATATTTCATCAAAATTATTTGAAATATGCGTTTGCGACTGTCTCGAATGAGCATGAATATATAAAATATATTGGCGATGTTGCATTTTCTCACCAGGCAGTAAGCATGCTTTCAAAAACCAGCCTTGATTCTGAACAGTGTATTAGGCCAGAGTGCAAAAGCTATTATTAGAGGTGCCCTTAAGGCCCAGGTATTCTCCTGTGATGGCAGTGGAGAATCAAAGCATCATAGGAGTAACTGGAGGTTTTCTGATGGTGGCGGAGATGGGGATGGGCAATAATTAGTCTTATCTGACGTGCATATATGTTTTTTTAATGGTTGTTTTACACCGGTTGGTCAGATATGCCAGAGCAGAGATAAAGGGCATCAAAAAAACCGGCTAAATACCTCTGCGCATATCGTTTGAAATTCTAAAAATCACATGTCTGTTTATGCGGTTAAATTCAGGTAATATATCAGTATCTGTATTTTTGTTCGTAGTCGTGCATACGAAACAGTGCGCGATAGAGAAAATTCACTATATTATTGATTTAAATAGATTTTTTATAATTTTAAACTATACTCTGAGTATTAATTTAAAATGTTAGAAGCACTCAGGGGAGGTGTTTTTATGCGCAGCGGAGAAGTGGCACCCTTAATACTCACACTGGATAATGCTGGCAGGCCCATAGACTGGTTAAGCTGGCAGGAAGCAGTGAATCTTTATGTTCGTGAACAGGTTGCCTGGACGGCCAGTGAAACGACCCTGCGATTTCATGGTGGCACCTGCCAGAAAACAGGGCTTAAATCTTTTCTCGACCTTAATACCATTATTGCTATACGGGGTGCAAAACCCAGATACAATCATGATGTAACTCCATTATTAACGAATCGTGCTCTGTTTGAGAGAGATCGCCACACCTGTCTGTATTGCGGTAATCATTTTAAACTCTCATTGTTAACCCGTGATCATGTTAAACCCCGTGCTCAGGGGGGGGAAGATGTCTGGAGTAATGTGGTTACTGCCTGTAAGGCCTGCAATGTAAAGAAAGCCTGTAATACTCCGGCACAGGCACGTATGCACCTGTTAGCTCTGCCTTATGCGCCGAATAAAGCGGAGGCCATGATATTGGCTAATCGCAGAATCCTGGTGGATCAAATGGATTTTTTACGCAACCATGTTCCACATGAGCGAAGGGAGGCTTTTAACCTGAATTAATCCGTTGTGCTCCTGAATCTGTGACATAAGTGCATCCATGCACAAAACCGAACGGGTGACTTGCACTAAGTGAGAATAACTAACATTCTCAAATGCTTACAGTGCATTTGTGCGGTTAACTGATTAATTCAGGTTCAGGTTTTTCAGGCCTGACGTCAGGTCAGGGTATCTAAGTTCAGTTTTAAAGTGCTTTAATAGTTTTTTGTTTGAGATTCGCTTTGACTCTGCCAGATAAGACAGCATACCCGCTGACAATTCTTGCTGAGCCTGTTGCAGGCTAATTTCGTCAGGGCGCGCTAATCCCATGGCATCTGCAACTCGGGTAAAATAATCGTGCATGGTGGATGGGTGGCCGTCACAGCAGTTATAAATCCCCTGCTCAATACTGGAAACTAAAGCTTCCACACAAAATGCGGCCAGATCATCGGCATGTATCCGGTTGGTATAACCTGAATTTTCAGCTTTTACTATGGGCTTACCTGATGTAATGCGCTGGAGCGGTAGTCTGTCAGCGGCATAAATTCCCGGGACGCGAAGAATGATATATTTCACCTGCGACGTTTTACAGTATTTTTTTAACTGAGACTCTGCACTTAAGCGGCGGTAAGCTCGATCGGCCTGTGGCTTTTCGGCCTGTGTTTCATCGATCCAGCGGCCGTTGCAGTCACCATAAATACCTGTTGTGCTAATCAGAATTATTTTTTCTGGTGCAATAGATTTTTTTTCAAGCATTGAAATAAAATGCTGCATACGGGTATCAGTTCTGCCCTGAGCAGGAGGGGCCACAAGATAAGCAATCGAGCTGTTCTCAAATGTGTTGTTGCTTTCTACCCCGTCCATATCCGGCATATCCATATCCGGCATATCCAGGTCAAGCCGGTTTGCATTCAGACCTATGGACTCACAGGTTTTTTTAGAGTGTTTGCTTAGCACAAAACAATCTGGTTGGCGGTTTTTAGCCATTAAAAGGCGGGCTATTTTTTTGCCGATATAGCCGCAGCCGGCAATACTCAGTTTATGTTCAGGCATCGTCTTTACGTTGAAAGCCATAACTGCGCTCAACTTTTGCAATTCTTACTGTGTATTCATTGTACCAGCGGGTTTTGCCCTGTTTTTGAGCCTGGAGGTGTTCGATTTGCTGTTTCCAGTTCTGCATTGAGGTTTCATCTTTCCAGTATGAAACCGTGATACCCATGTGGTTTTCACGGGCTGAATCAGCCCCCAGAAAGCCCTCTTGCTGTGATGCCAGTTCAAGCATTTGATGAGCCATTTGCGTATAACCAGTATTGTCTTCTGAGAGTTTAGAGGTAAAGATAACAGAGTAATAAGGGCACTCTGCCAGTTTACTGAGTGGTGTTGGGCTTATTTCTTTCATCTGTCGGATCATATGGAAATGACCTGGCTTAGACAAGCATATATTAGCCAATATGCTTATTTTACCTGAGTGAAGGGGGTTTCTAGGTTATCTGGACGTCCCCACCACAGCATGGCGTTAGTGCTAAGGTGATTGACTAATTAAAAGTTACATTGCAGTGCCCGACACGTGCATCGTAATAGCGCTCGCAGGTATAGGCGTCTCCGCCGCCAGCATAACACTGTCCACGTTGTTTATAGGCATATTCACGGCAGCCACCCCAGGTATTGCTTAAACGCAGTGCCTGCTGGCTTTTTTTATGCTGCCTGGCTCGTTTAGCTTCCCAGGGGTTGGCATTTAGCTTTTGCCCTGTTGCTCCGGTACTATTAAACCTGTTTTTAAACTCGGTTTTTATTTTTTTTGCTTCCCATTTTGTCAGTGTGTGCTGTTTATGGGACTTATTCTTAAAAACACCGCGATCGGCGGCATATGCCGTGCTCAGTGATAAAAAAAGGAGCAATAAGGCGGCTATCTGGCTAAGTTTCATGCTGAATCCTGTGTTTTTTGTTTGGAGTGCAAACATCGTGACATTTTGTATTCCCGTATTTAAGTCTGGAGATACGGCGAATCAAGGCACCTCATAGTGACACGCATGTTAGCATTTGTTAATATAGGTTTCAAGCTGAAAAGCCAGCAAAGCCATTGATTTTATTAGAGTTAACCCATTCGGGGGGGCTGTGTGCTATCCGGTTATCGACGGTCAAGTTTTGGCTGCAGTCAGGTGCTAGATAGAAAATCAGGGGGTTATTTCCTGGAACGAGCCCAGCAAGCGATAATGTGGATGTTGTTTATCTGCTTCTGTGCTATCCGGTTGTTTAATGGCCAGTAAATGCTCAATACCGTATTGCTGTGCGGCATCCAGCACGGAGAAATTATCATCAATAAACAGCGTCGCGGCTTTATCGACGGGCTCAATTTGTTCCAGTTTTAGCCAGAATTCAGCTTCTTCTTTTGCGAACATCAACTGATGGGAGGTAATAATTCGATGAAAATACTGTCCGATGCCTGTTTTTTGCAGCTTGACCTCAAAACTTAAGGGGTGGGCGTTGGTCACTAGCACAACCCGCTTACCCCGCATATGCAGAGCCTGTAAAAACTCTTCAACATGGGGGCGTACACATATTTTTTCACGAATGCTGTGTTTTAATGACGCTATATCCAGTTGCAGTTCTTGAGTCCAGTATTCCACACAGTACCAGTTGAGGCTACCAAAGGCGGAGCTGTATTTTTTTGCGAGTGTCTTGTGGGATTCCTCAATATCCAGCTGATGCTTTTCCGCATAGCATTGAGGCACATACTCGAGCCAGAAGTGGTTATCAAAGTGCAGATCCAGCAAGGTTCCGTCGAGATCGAGAAAAACAGTTTTAATTTTAGACCAGTCAATCATATGAATTTAGCTTAAAGCCTTTTACAATAGAGCAATATGAATAAAGACCCCTATATTAAACCGAATATCCTTAGCAGCAAAGTTCTTAGTCAAAGTCGGTTATTTACCATTGAGCAGGTAGAGCTGGAATTCAGTAATGGTCAAATACGCCATTATGAGCGCATTGTTGCCCCCGGAGCGGGCGCTGTGTTGATTATTCCCGTTGTAGATGCTCAGCACGTTATTATGATCAGGGAATATTCGGTGGGCACAGAGCGCTATGAGCTGGTTTTCCCAAAAGGCAAAATTGATGCCGGTGAAGATGTTTTGCAGGCTGCCAATCGGGAGTGCATGGAAGAAATCGGCTATCGTGCGAACAGGCTGACACCACTGGGTGAAATGACAATAGCCCCCGGCTATCTGGGGTTTATTACGCACACTGTTTTAGCCGAAGATTTACAGCCCGAAAAGCGAGAGGGTGATGAACCGGAAGAACTTCAGCAGGTAATCTGTAATATCAGCGATATTACATCTATAATTAACAATGAGAACCTGACAGAAGCCCGAAGTATAGCCGCCTTATATCAAGTACGGGATTTGTTACTTAAACGCAATAAACCTGGAAAAGTCAGTTGAATTTATTTGTATCAACTGTTTTTTTCCAGGATAAAGGCTCAGAAGATTAAAATATGCAAGATGATTTAAACCTTGAATATCTTTGCCACAATGCTGTCAGCATTGCCAGGATGGCTGGCAGAAAAATACTGGAAATTTATAATACAGAATACACCATAGAGCAAAAAGCAGATCATACGCCTCTTACTACAGCCGATTTAGCTGCAGACCAGATTATAAAAACAGAACTTAAGCGGCTCAGCCCGGAAATTCCTGTGTTAACTGAAGAGTCTGATCATATTGATTTTGCAACCCGAAAACAGTGGAGTCGTTACTGGCTCGTAGATCCGCTGGATGGCACACGGGAGTTTATAAAACGAAATGGTGAATTCACTGTGAATATTGCGCTGATTGAGAATCACCGCAGTATCATCGGTGTTATCTATGTGCCCATTACGGATACCGATTATTATGCCTGGAATCACGGGCATGCCTATAAAAAAATGCCGGGTAAGGAGCCCGTTAGAATATATGCCAGAAAAGCCGACCGTAAAAATCTGGTGGTTGCCGGCAGTCGTTCGCTTATCTCCGATAAATTGAAAACCTATCTGGAAAAACTGGGTAATATAGAGTTGCTCAGTGTTGGTAGCTCGCTTAAATCATGTATGGTTGCCGAAGGCCTTGCTGATCTTTATCCTCGCCTGGGCCTAACCTCTGAATGGGATACTGCCGCTGCACAATGTATTGTTGAGGAAGCCGGCGGACATGTAACGCAAACCGATTTATCAAGCTTGCGTTACAACACCAAAGACAGCCTGTTAAACCCGGAATTTTTTGTATTTGGAGACAGCAATATTAACTGGAATAAATACCTTTAGCCGTAAGCATCTACTCTCCCATAAAAAATCAGGTTAAACTGGCTACATGCTAATACATAAAAATAATAATTTTATCGGCCTGCTAATCGGCCTGCTGGTGCTGATTTTTACAACTCCGTTGTTGCATCTCTTTGATGAAAAAATTGCACAGTTTATATTGCACCTGGCCATTATTGGCATGATGATCATCACCATTATCGGTAATCAGGGGAACCGACAGTGGTATAGGTCCATTATTATTCTATCGATTATTGAAGTCATTATTTTTCTGCTGGCCATTCTGCTCAATGAAATGCTGCTCACACATATCGCAATATCACTGTTGCTGATTTTTCTTATAACCAGTATTGCAGTCGCTTTTAGCAGTGTCTTTTTTAGCCAGGAAATAACCATTAACCAGCTGGTGGGGGCATCCTGTATTTATCTGTTACTGGGCATCGTCTGGGCAATTCTATACACGAATCTTTATTATTTTGACGTTGAATCCTTTAAGGGGCTCGGTGGCATGAGTGCAAAAATGCGTTTTCAAGATTTTATGTACTTTAGCTTTGTTACCTTATCAACGCTAGGCTATGGTGATATTACACCTGTTACACAATTCGCTAAAACCCTTGCCTTTATGCAGGCGGTTGTCGGTCAGCTTTATCTGACGATTATGGTTGCCGGCCTTGTTGGTAAGGCGATTAATTCTCGCTCACCCAGCACATCAGATTAATCAGACAAATTGCAACCTTCAAAAACCCACGAAATATTCAGGCTAGGGTACAAACTTCCACTGGCTTTCAAAAAGGCAGAAATTATAATATGAGGTTGCTGACTTTTTACCAGAAAAACTCTTAAACTGCAGGCGTTTGCAGTGATTTTCGTCTAGCTTATAGCGCTTAATTACCGTAATTTCGCCACCATTGCCTGTCTCTTTATTGTTCCATTTATGTGCCTCTCCCGGTTTTTTGCTATTGAGAGTATACAGATATTCGGTCTGCAGTTGTTTCAAGTCTGACTCTGTAAAATCATCGATTAGACCGTATTTCAGAAAACTTATATTCGCTGCAATTAATATGCTGCTAAATGAAAGGCAGCTAGCTACTGTTAGCAGCAGTTGTATATGCAACGGTACTTTTTTCATAAACTTCATATACGCTCCACGCTCTGTTTTTGAATTATTTTATAATCATATGCTAGAACACGTCTCTGGTCGAGAAGCCTGTCTGAGAATTATGTGTAGTTATAATTCTGAATTAATCAGTTGGACGCCATAAAGAGTGCCTCTGGGTGTGAGATAACGTAATCAGCGCGAATGGCGAGTTTTTTACTGACGTGCAGGGATGCACTAATATCGCAGTTGCAGGACGCAAAGGAGCGAAGACGTGCAGGGATGCACTAATATCGCAGTTGCAGGACGCAAAGGAGCGAAGACGTGCAGGGATGCACTAATATCGTGGTTGCAGGACGCAAAGGAGCGAAGACGTGCAGGGATGCACTAATATCGCGGTTGCAGGACGCAAAGGAGCGAAGACGTGAGGGATGCACTAATATCGCGGTTGCAGGATGCTTGTAAGTCAGATGCGCTCCCATATATGCTCTCAGGTGAGCTATTCAGGGTGTGGAACCATGACTAAACAGGTGACTTGCACTAAGTGAGAAGAATTAACATTTACTAATACTTACCGTGTATTTGTGCGGTTAACGGATTAATTCAGGGTAATGGTCGGCTGGTAGTCGGTGCTGTCTAAAGGCTATATTCAGGCGTTGATCAGACATCAATTATTTTTTCTGGAAGTTAAATGTTTTTAGTACAATCAAGGCCTTATATGTAAATAGAGATGTCACCACATAATATTCGGGTTAATTACTTATATAAATATGCTAAATTCCCTGTCATGAATAGCCCTCTAACCATACAGTCAGGCCGTCCCTCCAGCGAAATCATGATCGGCACTGAAGCGCAACAGGATGTCCATATTGCCTACCTTGTCTCTATGCGACAGCGCTTTAAAACGGAAATTAACCGCTTGAGTCAGGGTGATATGCGAAATATGCTCAACAAGCAGCTAAAAAATAAGGATGACGCTGAAAAACTCAGCTTTTTGATGACCTATGTCTACGCATTTAACTGGTTGCAGCAAAATCTGCATGCTGATTTTCGCGAAGAGGTTTTAAATGCATTCTCCAGGGGGCCTCAGGCTTTTCTGATGCAGATGCTGCTCAAAAGTGGTAACACGGTTGAATTTATTCAGGCATACATAGACTACTGGTTGCATTATCAGGGTGATATACAATTACAGCAGCAACAAATTTTTGAACTATTCCAACAAAAATCAACAGCAGAAGCGCTGACTGAATACATAGCCGATTGTTGGGAAGGGCTGAACTTATTTGGCTCGAGTTTTGCCGTTGGTTACAAATACCTCGCAAAACAGGAAAAGCAGCGTTACAACGAAATGCTGGACGATAAAGATAAAGAGCGTCTGGCTCTTATTGATACCTTGCCGGACACGATGCGCCCCGGATCTTTTACCAAGCTGGGTATTATTCCTGCGATGGGTTGTCCGCAAACCTGTCGACACTGCATGTTTATTTTTCGCCCATTAATGCACAATACCGATGATCCGGCGAAGCTGTTTGCAATGATCGACGAGCTCACCACCTCGATTCTATTTACCGGTGGGGACCTGACTAAGCACCTCGATCATTTTTTTAGCGCTATATCTTCGATGCGAAAAATCACCACCTTTGCCATTCTTTTAAACGGTGATTTTGCAGATAACCATAAGGTAACCCGCGATATTATGGGGAAAATATCCAGCGTAATACGCCAGCGCCCTGCAGGCTGGCCAAAAGCGAAAGTGATACTGCAAATCAGTTTCGATGAATTTCATCAGGAAGTCATTGTAAATAAAAAAGGCGAATTAAAAGAGCGTATTCCCGTAACTAAAATTGCCAATATCGTAGAAGTGGCACCTGAATTTACCGATGAAATTCAACTGTGCCTGTTGCATAAACAGGGGCACCTGAATTTCTCTATGGACTTATTTAAAAAAGGAGTGTTTGCGCGTTTAACTAAAGAACTGGGGCGTCGCGGTCATCAGCTTGAAATCTTATCCACCGCTGCGGCATCTCGTTTAAAGCGTAACCCGCAAAATCCGCAACAGCCTGCGCAGCTTATTAAGGACGCTACCTTTATTTTAACTAAGCACCCTGAAACACATATATTGTTAACCAGCAGTACAATAGACGCCTATGGGCGTGCCGTATTGATGGAATTGCATGAAAGCGTAAACGAGCGTGATTTATTAAAGCAGATGTTAGCAGGCAAGGGTGCGGGGAGTGAAACATTTGATAAAGACTTAATGTTCTGGTTTAACGGCTGGGCCACTCTGTTTTCTGCGGTACATATGTGCCTGGGTAATGTTTTTGAAGACGGCCTGGAAATTATCAGAAAGCGGCAGCTTAAAGACCCATTGAGTAGCGCCATGCACAATTTTGATTTGCGTTTATTAGATTATTACCGTGAGTTAAGTGATGATCTTGATCTTATTATTGAGGCATCTACCGGCCCGCATCATCTTTATCACACTATAACAGAAGAGAGTTCAATGCGGCTGCATATGACCAGAAGGCTTATTGAGTCATCTGCTTCAAGCGTACAGACTTGAAGTTTTATCTGGCAAACGTACACTTTAACAGTATGAAATACTATGCGGTTATCACTGACTTGAAACAGCTAGCAGGCATAATATTGGCTTTTGCCCTTCTAAGCACGGCTACTTCAGCTGAGCTGGACGAGTATCATAACTGTGTTTTACAGGAAACAGAACATGCCAGTGAAAATCAGCTTGCTGCAGAAATAAAAAAACGTTGTAAAGACACCAATATTAGTACCACAGCAGACAATACAGCAACAGACGAGCACTCCCCTATTCGTGCGCGCATGCAAATCGAGCAGAAAAATCAGTTCAAGCCCTTTACACTAATGGCCTATAAGCCGAATTTTGTTCTGGCGGCTACATATAATACCTCAGGATATAATTCTGATCTTTATCAACAGGAATTTAATGACCCCTCTTTAAATTTTGATAAATCTGAGGCTCAGTTTCAGATAAGTATAAAAACACCTTTGATCGTTAACCTGTTTAAAAAAGATATTATTTTATATGCCGGTTATACCAACCGATCGTTCTGGCAGGTTTATAATAGCGATATATCGCGCCCATTCAGAGAAACTAATCATGAACCTGAGATTTGGCTGCAATCTGCCAATAACACAAAGATATTTGGCTTTAGCAATCGCATAAATATGATCGGTGTGAGTCATCAGTCAAATGGTCGGGGCAGTGTGCTGTCACGAAGCTGGAATAGAATTTATGCCAATTTTGCATTTGAAAAGCAAAACTTTATTTTTTCAATGAAGCTGTGGAGCCGGTTTAAAGAAAGCCCTGCAACAGATGATAATCCGAATATTACTGACTATATGGGGCATGGTGAGCTGCGTGCTGTTTATACACTCAGAAATAACACTTTTAGCCTGATGTCGCGTAATAATATTGAATCGGGATTTGATAAAGGCGCAACAGAGCTTAGTTGGAGTTTTCCATTTGGCAACCGTGAAGACTTAAGGGGCTATATTCAGATATTTACAGGTTATGGTGAAAGCTTGATTGACTATGATCAGTCAGTTAATCGAATAGGTGTTGGTGTTTCTTTATCCGACTGGCTGTAAGTAAGCCAGTACTATACAGGCCCGAATGTATCTAGCCTCGTTAAAGAGCAACTTCAGCATAACTTGTGGGTGGGTAAATCATTGGAGAGAGGCTGTTGGCTGATTGATTTATGTCTCAAATATGAGATTGCAATGTTTTCCTGAGTGTAGTCAATAACAGAGGCTTGTCGTATCAGGAAGTCGTCGGTGAATTTTTCAGAAATTATATATGAAAACAGTTGAAAATAAGCTGTGATACAAAAAACAATATTTCAAATGCTTATTGTATTATGGTGCAGTGCGTGTGAGTATATATTATGGATTTAAATTTAATTTCGACTCACTTTTCCGATGTTAGCTGGATATTCTTCGCGCTTGCATTTGGCCTGGCCGCAGCATATGTCTCATTGCCACCTATGGTGGGTTATCTGGCGGCGGGCTTTGCTTTAAGTGCCCTGGGTATGCAAAGCGGCGATACTTTGCAGGCAGTTGCAGATATAGGCGTCACTATCTTGCTTTTCAGTATTGGCTTAAAGCTTAATTTAAAAGATTTATTTCGGGCTGAAGTATGGGCTGTATCTGTCATTCATATGTTGATTACCGTTATGGTATTCGGGCTTATAGTGTTTGTACTGAGCTTCAGTGGACTGCAGGCATTTATGGGGTTGACAGTTGCTGAGTCGGCTTTAATCGCATTCTCTTTAAGTTTTTCCAGTACTGTTTTTGCGGTGAAGGTGCTGGATGAAAAATCTGAAATGGCATCTCTTCATGGTAAAGTGGCTATTGGCATTTTAATTATGCAGGACTTGTTTGCTGTCATATTTTTGACAGCAGCATCGGGTAAAGTGCCCTATACATGGGCGATACTGCTCTTTTTATTAATCCCATTAAGGCCGTTGCTTCTTAAGTTGATAAAGAGAGCAGGGCGAGGTGAGCTGCTTATACTGACCGGTATGTCCCTGGCTTTAGGCGGTGCGCAACTGTTTGAACTTGTAGGTGTTAAAGCTGATCTTGGTGCGTTGTTACTGGGGGTTTTGCTGGCAGGAAATGCAAGCTCAGAGAAACTGGCAAAATCTTTGTTGTCTTTTAAAGAAATATTTCTGGTTGCATTCTTTCTTAGTATTGGGTTTAATGGCGTACCGTCAATACCGGCTATTTCTATTGCGCTCGCACTTTCTGTTTTAATGCTGGGCAAATCATTTTTGTTTTTTATTCTGCTCACAATATTTAAATTACGCAGTCGTACCAGTTTTTTAACCAGTTTGTCGCTTTCAAACTTCAGTGAGTTTGGTCTGATTGTTGGCGCAATTGGTGTGAGTACAGGCTGGATGAGCAGTGAGTGGTTGGTGATAATAGCCCTGGCGTTGTCAATAACCTTTACTATGTCTTCACTTGCAAACAATAAAGCGTATGACCTGTATGCAAAGCTGGAAAATAAATTATTTAAGTTTGAACGTATAGAGCGACTAGCAGATGATAAACCTATTGATATTGGCAATGCTCAGGTGCTTATATTTGGCATGGGTCGTGTTGGTACGGGTGTTTATGATACTTTGCTGGAGCAATATGGTGATGACTTATTAGGCATTGACTATGACCAGAAAGTGATAAATAAACATATAAAAAATGGCAGAAATGTAATTGTTGGAGATGCCACGGATTATGATTTCTGGGAACGATTGAAGCCGGATTCTATAAAATTAATATTACTGGATATGCCGAATATAAAAGAAGCACTGATTGCATCTGATATGATTAAGCAGACTCGGTATCAGGGGATAATTGCAGCGGCCGTAAAACATAATGACTTTATACAGCCGCTAAAAGAAGCGGGTGTAAATTGTGTATTTAATATTTATGCAGAGGCCGGCTCAGGGTTTGCTAATCACGTATGTGAGGATGTAAATGTAATATTGGATTAACCCGTGCTTCTCTGTTTTTAATTTTATTGTAAAAACATGGCCGCTCTGTGTTTTTAGCCATAGAAAATATATAACTGGGCATTCTATAAACAGGACTCATATATTGTTTATCAAGGTTTGCCTCAAACCCTGATGGCAGTAAAGCCTATTCGAATATTAGTGATCTCTTACGTATTTCTCAGTTGCAAACAGCACGCTGCTTTCGCTTATGCAATAAAGGCTAGTCTACTGTTCAGTAATGCCGCTTACGAAGAGAAAAGTTGGATGCAGGGAGCTTTATTTTCAGTGATTTCTGAACTATGAATACTCTGCAATATCATACTTACCTAGCGGTTCTCCAAAGCGGACCAGCGAGCAAAGCCAGAGGTCTCAATCTATTTTTAAAGATGCCCTATAATAAAGCTACTGAATTTATAAAAGAAAAAAATATAAAGGAAAAACGATGAAAGCTTCCGATCTGTTTGTGAAATGTCTTGAAACCGAGGGTATAGAGTATATTTTTGGTGTGCCTGGTGAAGAAAATGCGGATTTTATGGTGTCACTGGAAAAATCTGAAAAAATAAAATTTATTCTTACTCGTCATGAACAGGGAGCATCGTTTATGGCTGAGATATATGGTCGCTTAACGGGGCATGTTGCGGGTTGTCTTGGCACGCTTGGTCCGGGCGCTACAAACCTGATTACAGGTGTGGCAGACTCGAATATGGATAGAGCGCCTATGCTGGTGTTAACCGGGCAGGGTTCAACCGAGCGCTTACACAAAGAATCACACCAGATTATGAATGTTGTGCATATGTTTGAACCGGTGACCAAATGGGCAACAACGGTTTTGCACGAAAACAATATTCCGGAAATTATACGTAAAGCCGTACGCATAGCGCGCACTGAAAAACCCGGTGCAGTGCATATTGAGTTACCGGAAGATCTGGCAAAAAATGACAGCAATGTGCAGCCACTGACGCCACAACGATTTCGCCGTCCGGTTCCCGATGATAAAATTATTGATGAAGCATTTGAAATTTTAAAAAATGCAAAATCCCCGATTATTCTTGCCGGTAACGGTTGCATTCGTAAGCGTGCAAGTAAACAGTTACGGAGTTTTTGTGACAAAACCGGTATAGGAGTGGTCAGTACCTTCATGGCAAAGGGGTGTGTTGATATGGATGCTGATTATTGCCTGTACACTATTGGTTTGTCATCACGAGATATTGTCAGTTGTGCAATGGATAAGGCTGATGTTGTGCTGGCGATTGGTTACGATATGGTTGAATATCACCCTGAGTTATGGAATGCAAAAGGCGATAAAAATATAATCCATATCGACTTTCTGCCGACGGAAATTGATGAAAATTATCATCCGAAAACTGAAGTTATTGGTGACCTGGCCCATGCCATGTGGATGCTAAATGAACGCGTGGATGCAGCAGGTGGACTTAAGTTTGATGTTTCACAGCAAGCGGCTACGCGAAGAGATATGACGGCTGAATTAGAAATGCATAAAGATGACGACACCCGCGGTATTATAAAACCACAGAAAGTATTGTGGGATGTGAGGCAGGCAATGGGGGCCGATGATATTCTACTTTCTGACGTAGGTGCACATAAAATGTGGATTGCGCGTCATTACCAATGTCACGAACCAAACACCTGTTTAATACCTAACGGTTTTTGTTCTATGGGATTCGCCTTACCCGGTGCAATCGCAGCGAGCCTGATCAACCCTGATAAAAAAATAATGAGCATTTCCGGAGACGCGGGGTTCTTAATGAATGTGCAGGAAATGGAAACCGCAAAACGCCTTAATTTGAATATGGTGGCCATGGTCTGGGAAGATAAAGCATACGGCCTTATTGCATGGAAGCAGGAGGCCCACTTTGGTCACCATACAGAACTTTCATTTGGCAACCCTGACTGGATGCAACTGGCCAGTGCTTTTGGCTGGAGTGGGCATTTTGTAGAAAACAGTAAAGAACTCAAAGCCACACTGGATGTGGCGTTAGATGAGGTGGGACCGAGCCTGGTTGTTGTGCCGATTGATTATGCTGAAAACATGAAATTAACTAAACGACTAGGTGAAATTGCCTGTACGATATAACTCGCCGGAAAGACAGGTGTGAAAAATTCAACCGGTCGTTTTCTGTTGAAAAAACTAAAATAGCTCGTTAAGGCGATACAGGTATTGAAGCAATATCACACCTGTATCGTTATAGTTCGAGCGAAGTACCGTGTGTTTTATAAGGTGACAGAATGTAAGTAATTTCGATAATATTTTTTAAAATATTAATGTTTTAAATGTGTCTCTAGTTAGTGCGCATCCAGAAATGCATCGTCGCGAAAGCGAAATTGAAATGTTCGGTTTGCGGCACTGGATATAGGCGTTTGGTTATTCCAGGTAACTATACATAGTGGCGTGAAGAGGGCGTTTCAATTTCATTTGCAGCAGATGCCTATTTCTGGATGGGCACTGGTTACTCTACGAACGTGTTTTTGTTCTTTAAACAAAACCCAGGGAAATAATTATGCATGACCACTTTAAACTTTTAATTCCAGGCGCTAAAGCCGATGGTAAAATAGATGTTACTGCGCCGTTCAATGGCGCCGTAATTGCAACCATTGAAACCGGTGGCAGCGATGCGGCGGAACAGGCTTTGATCACGGCCCATGCGTTGTATAGAGATAAAAAGAACTGGCTAACTGCTGAACAGCGTATTTGTATTCTGCAAAAAACAGCCGATATTATGCAGTCGCGTTCTGATGTGTTGGCGATTGAATCAGCGCGTGAAGGTGGCAAGCCACTAATGGACTCAAAGGCCGAAGTTGCACGTGCTATTGATGGCATAAAAAACTGTATTGAAGTTTTACGCACAGAACATGGAGAAGAGGTCCCCATGGGGAAAAATGCAGCGTCGATGAATCGCCTTGCTTTTACCACCCGTGAACCGATCGGTGTTGTGGTTGCAGTGAGTGCCTTTAATCACCCGCTTAACCTTGCTGTGCATCAAATTGCCCCTGCGGTTGCGTCAGGTTGTCCGGTTATTATTAAGCCGGCAGAAGACACGCCACTCTCCTGTTTCAGGCTTATTGGCATATTGCGAGAAGCCGGTTTGCCCGATGGCTGGTGTCAGGGTATAGTCACTTCAACATTGGAAACTGCGACACAGCTGGTTACAGATAAACGTGCCGCTTTTTTCAGCTTTATTGGCAGCGCAACTGTTGGCTGGTTGCTGCGCTCAAAACTGGCTGCGGGTACACGTTGCGCACTTGAGCACGGTGGTGTGGCACCGGTTATTGTTGCAGAAGATGCGGATATGGATGATGCCGTTCCTCTTTTGGCCAAGGGTGGCTTTTATCATGCGGGGCAGGTTTGTGTTTCTGTGCAGCGTGTATTTGCGCATAAATCCATTGCCCGTAATCTGGCGGAGCGTATAGCGCAGGTCGGCGATAAAATGAAAGTAGGTGATCCGACGCTGGCAGATACAGAGATTGGGCCGCTCATTCGACATAATGAAACGAATCGCATTGATGAATGGGTAAAAGATGCGCTTGAAAAAGGTGCCGAGCTGATTACCGGTGGCAACAAATTGTCCGACAGCACCTATGAAGCGACTGTATTGTTTAATACTCCTGCGGATGCAATAATTTCCAGCAGGGAGATATTCGGCCCGGTCATCTGTGTCTATGAATATGATGATATTGATGATGCTGTCGCTCGGGCTAATAGTCTGGATGTATCATTTCAGGCCGCCGTTTTTTCAAAAAATATTGATACCTGTATGCACGTGTTTAAACAAATTGACGCGGCTGCAGTTATGGTTAATGATCACACCGCTTTTCGTGTTGACTGGATGCCCTTTGCGGGTTTAAAGCAATCAGGGCATGGTGTAGGGGGTATACCCTATACGTTCAGGGAAATGCAGGTTGAAAAAATGATGGTGATACGCTCGCCTTCACTTTGACGTCTGGTTTGCCATTGAATGAATATTTAGAGCCCTGGTTGAGCGATTAATGACACGAAAAAATCACGCTGCCAATGCCTTTGGTTGCAATCAGGTTAAATTATAGGGCGTCTTTACTGAAGGGGGTATCTGTTAATGTCATCACCTACAAAAAAAATACCGGCTGAGGATGCTTCAACCGAATTGCGCGGCTATGAGCGATTAAAAAGTGCTGAATTTAATAAAGGCACCGCTTTTACTGAAGAAGAACGGGAGCGTTATGGGCTTCGTGGTTTGTTACCGGCGGGGGTTTCCGACGCGAAAAACCAGGAAGAACGTGCTCTGGCAAATTTACGACGCAAAGGCAGTGATATTGAGCGTTATGTTTTTCTACAGGCATTAGCAGGGCGGAATGAGCGTTTGTTTTATCGCCTGGTGATTGACCATATCGATGAACTTATGCCATTGATATACACGCCAACTGTGGGTCAGGCATGTCAGGAATTTGCGCATATTTTTCGTCAACCCAAAGGCTTTTATATAACACCCGGTGATCGCGGAAGCATTCGCAATATTTTGAAAAACTGGCCGGAAAGTGATGTGCGCATGATCGTGATAACGGACGGGGAGCGCATTCTCGGGCTTGGCGATCTGGGTGCAAATGGTATGGGTATACCGATTGGTAAATTATCATTGTATACCGCCTGTGCGGGTATTGCGCCAAAGCAATGTCTGCCAGTGATGCTGGATACGGGTACTAACAATCAAACATTGTGCAACGATCCGCTTTACCTGGGTATTAAGCAACCACGTATAAAAGGTGTTGAATATGATGAGTTGATTGAAGAGTTTGTGCTGGCGGTTCAGGAGGCTTTTCCGTTAGCATTAATTCAGTTTGAAGATTTTTTAACACCTAATGCTTATGCTTTGTTGAATCGTTATCGTGATCGTGTGCTTTGTTTTAACGATGACATACAGGGAACAGCGGCGGTTGTGTTAGCGGGTGTGCTGGCCTCAAGCCGGATTACCGGCAATGAATTTACCGATCTGCGTATTATGTTTCTGGGTGCGGGATCTGCGGCAACAGGGATTGCAGATTTGTTACAGGCGGCATTAATACAGGTTGGGCTCGATGAGAAAACGGCGCGTGAACGCCTCTGGTTTGTAGGGCGCTCAGGGCTGATGGTTAAGTCAAGTGATAACCTGCGGTCACATAATATTTCTTACGCACACAATGTTCCCAGCGTATCGTTTGATGAGGCGATTCGCCAGATCAGGCCGCATGTGTTAATTGGCGCAACCGGTAACCCTGGTGTGTTTACTGAGGAGATCATTCGTTTGTTCGCGCAAATTAATGAGCAACCGGTTATATTTGCGCTTTCTAATCCGACTTCACGTGCCGAGTGCACAGCTGAGCAGGCTTATGAATGGACCGAGGGCCGCGCAATATTTTCCAGTGGCAGCCCATTTGATGATGTTACCTATGGGGGTAAGTTGTATCGGCCAGGGCAGGGTAATAATGCGTATGTTTTTCCCGGTACTGGTCTCGGCGCTATAGCCTGCCATGCACGCACCATTAGTGACGGCATGTTTCTTGAGGCTGCTCGGGTATTGTCTGAAATGGTCTGTGAAGCAGATCTGGCAACAAGGACTGCCTATCCAGCACTTTCCAGTATCCGTCAGGTCTCACTTGCAATCGCGGTGGCAGTTGCTGAGCAGGCATATAAAGAAGGTCTGGCTCAGCTTGAGCGCCCGGATGATCTGCAACAAATGATTGCTGATTTGATGTATGAGCCAGCTTACTGATGAAAAATTATGAATTATCTTAAATGTAAGTAATTGAAGCAGAAATTATTAATATATCAGCAAGCTGTTGAACTAATTATTTTCGGGTTTAAAGTTCTGGAATGCCTTATACTACCGGGCAATGAACTTAGATGTTTATACAGAGTCAATTATTTATTGATTATTAAAAATACAAAAAGATATTGGTAGATTAAAGAAATACTAGTATCTTAACCCACATTTTTTTAGGAGTACTATGGCGCTTACTCACAAAATTATTGTGATCGGTTTTGCTACAGGTATGCTGTTTTCATCAGCACTTAGTTTTGCATCACCTGCTCATACTTCACAAAACAAAAACGACAATACACCAGCGCTGAATACCGCTTTAAGTTTAGCCGACGCTGTTAAGGTGGCGTTAGCAGATAACCCGAGCCTGGCGAGCATGGCGGCACGGGCTGAGGCTATGGCGGCGATTCCACCTCAGGTTGGGACTTTGCCTGACCCGAAACTTAGTCTCAATGCACTTAATCTGCCGGT